>Ga0308419_1000319_pt1 | contig 36669 bp, 33 predicted proteins | sample HotsprSampleMS50_FD_203674 | JGI IMG/M metagenome (GOLD analysis project Ga0308419, IMG submission 203674) | Hot spring phototrophic mat microbial communities from Mushroom Spring, Yellowstone National Park, Wyoming, United States - 20090730_MS50 ... | reverse complement strand
GGCAGTGTCGCCGAGGGCGTGGCACGGGGTTTGAAACAATAAAAAGCGAGGCGTCCAATGAATAGTAAAGACGCACAAATCGAATACCTGCAAGTCGAGGTTGACCAGCTGCGAAAAGAAATCAAGCGATTGACAACGCCGACGCTGGACGGCAAGTGTGCCGTTTGCGGAGCCTACATCGGCGATACCACATACTACAAAATCACAGACGGAGAGAAAATAAAATGAGATTAACACACAAAGAAGAATTGGGTCAATTGACACAATCGCTATATACCACTACAACGCTGGTCTTACACGACATTGAGCGGCTATACTGCGAAAAAGTAGAGCGTATCGCTAAGCTAGAACACGCCCTGTATAATATGGCGTTTGCCTACGTCAACAAAGAACCCGAATCGCCACACCAGTTCGAAATCGACGCGATTGAGGAAACTAAGACATTGATTGACGTGCCGTTTCTGCGTTAAATCCAGTGCTTATGAAACTAAAGTTGCAAGACCGCGTTGCGTATATATCCGGTGATTTAAAATGACAATGTTAATTTTTCTAATTACTACGCTGGTCGGCCTTGAAGAACCCAAGTGGATTCGCACGCCTAAGTATCAATACTTCTGCACCCCACAACACGTTCACTTCATCGAGTATAAAAACTGGCGGGTTGAGGATGAGGGGAAGAAGTGGTTTGTGGACGCAACAATAATGAGCGTGTCGTATGAAACCGCCCTGCAAATGTTCGTGGCTGGTCATTTGACGCAGTACAACTTGGAAGACTTTTCGGTGTTGAGCCGCCACTGGCGACCGATTAAACCGGAACAGCCGCCGTTGCCGCAGCCGTCGCCAACACCGCAGCCGCCGCAGACGGCGGTGATATACTATGTCAAGAGCAAGACGAGCTGGATATATCATCTGCCGTCGTGCCGATACGCCAACGTCCTGATGCAGCGGATTGAGGCCGATGAGGCGGATAGCTTACAGCCGTGTAAGGCGTGCAAGCCGAATGAGCTGGACAGTATCCTCAAGGAGTTTTTGCCGCAATGAGTCAAGTGGAGCCGAATAATGACTATCGCATATACGAAGGGGATTGTTTGGAGATATTGCCGACACTGGCGGCAGACAGCGTCGATAGCGTTGTTACCGACCCGCCGTATGGGCTGACGTTTATGGGAAAAGACTGGGATAGGGGGGTACCCGGTGAACATTTCTGGAAAGAGATACTGCGGGTCGCAAAGCCAGGCGCACATCTGTTGGCGTTCGGAGGGACGCGCACGTACCATCGGCTTGTATGCGCTATCGAAGACGCAGGATGGGAGATACGCGATACGATAATGTGGGTGTACGGGAGCGGCTTTCCAAAATCCCTGAACGCGGGACGATTTGCCGAAAAATGGGACGGATGGGGAACTGCGCTGAAACCGGCGTGTGAGCCTATCTGTTTGGCGCGCAAGCCGCTGGAAGGTACCGTTATCGAGAACCTATCGCACTACGGCACTGGCGCGCTGAATATCAAAGCGTGTAAGGTAGGAACCGAATCTATGCTGGCGCATCACGCTCCGGCTGGGACGTTTGCCGGAGGGCCGGAAGGCAGGGGCAGCGATACACAGTATTACGAAAGTATCGGTCGCTGGCCGGCTAATCTCATACACGACGGAAGCGATGAAGCAGTATCGCTGTTTCCGTATCAGCGAAGCGGTACCCGAAGTTCCAACTATCGGATAGGCGGCGCGGATGGGTATATGCACAATCACGGCATTTACGGCAAATACAGAGCAAAACGGTATGCCGATGTCCCCGCCAGCGAAGGTTCAGCGGCTCGATTTTTTTACTGTGCTAAGGCCAACCAACAGGATAGAAACGAAGGGCTTGGCGGGGCTGACGGAGAGCATCGCACAAATAATCACCCGACGGTAAAGCCCACCGACTTGATGCGCTATCTATGTCGCCTCATCACGCCGCCCAACGGTATAGTGCTTGACCCTTTTATGGGTTCTGGAACCACGGGCAAGGCCTGTATGTTGGAAGGATTTCGGTTTATAGGCGTCGAACTGGACGCTACGTATATACGTATAGCAGAAGCGCGAATACAGCATAGCAGAAAAATAAGGGAATAGTTGCAATGAGCGAAAACAGAAGCAATACGATTGTATGCGGCGATGCGTTGACGGTGTTGCGGGAACTGCCTAATGCGTGTATGTGTATGTGCGTTACCAGCCCTCCGTATTGGGGCTTGCGGGATTACAAGGTGGATGGCCAAATCGGCCTTGAAAAGACGCCGGAAGAATATGTGGACAAGATGGTACAAGTCTTTCGTGAAGTGCGGCGCGTACTGCGGGACGACGGCACATTGTGGCTCAATCTTGGCGACAGCTACGTGTCGGCCAAAGGACGGTACTCATCCTCCGCGCAAACGCTAAGCGGCAAACATCGAGGGGAACCTATCGAAAATAACCGACCTGATTTGCGGGGCCATCCTTTACTTAAGGACAAAGACCTTGCCGGCATTCCGTGGCGGGTGGCGTTTGCGTTGCAGGCCGACGGCTGGTATTTGCGACAGGATATCATATGGCACAAACCCAATCCAATGCCGGAAAGTATCAGAGATAGATGTACAAAGGCGCACGAATATGTATTCCTGCTGTCAAAGAGGCCATACTACTACTTTGATTGGGAGGCATTAGCGGAAGAAGCGTCCTATGACGGCAGGCAGGATACCAAGATGAAGGGAAGCGTCAAGTATGCAAACGCACATTGTTATTTACCGAACGGACAGAATGGGCATGGAGCGCATAGCCGGGGACATGAACGGTGGCCGCTGGTAGCGGAGGACGGGACAAAACTGAGGCGCAGACGGTCGGTATGGACGATTGCACCGCGGCCTTACAAAGGAGCGCACTTTGCAACGTTCCCTGAGGAATTAGTTGAGTTGTGCATTAAAGCGGGTAGCCGCGCGTTGCTGGGGATTGTATTAGACCCGTTCATCGGAAGCGGGACGACAGCAGTGGCTGCCCTCCGTCTTAAGCGAAGGTTCTTCGGGATAGAGTTGAACCCCGCCTATGTGGAGTTGGCAAATCATCGGATAGAAACCTATCGTCGAGAAAGCGAGGTTATAAATGGCAATCGAACTGAAACCTATTAAGATATGCCGCAGATGCGGGACGCAATATCCGAGCAACAATTACTTCCGCCAAACGAACAAGAAATACCCATATCGTGACCCCGTGTGTCGGTATTGCAGGGACAAAGAGCGGACAGAGCGGCGGCGACAGGCGGCGGCGAAAGCCGTACATCAAGCTGCCGAGGTCGCCTCTACATCAGCGTGAATTGCGCTTCCAGCAGACTGCGCGCGGTGGGGTCTTCATCCAGCCGTTGCGCCATCTGACCGATAACGCTCTGGTCAAGGATAGCGCGGAACATCTCCCTGTCCTCTACGCGAAATCCTTTCATAATGCGCTCGATGCGCGCTTGATTGCGGCGGTCGTTGACCGCTTTGATGTCGGACTTTTTAACCTTCAGGTCCCCTAACTGTGGATATTTGCGTGTGAATTGCTTGTTGATGCGTTCGGCTAATTCCAATTCGTTATTGGCGACCGCCTCCAGATAACGCCTGCGAAACTCGCGTATCTCTTCGCGATGTCGCAGAAGATATCGTGTCATCTGACGTTCGGCTTCTTGTCCCGCCTCCTGCAATCCCATTGCGCGCATTGCCAACTGCATCGGGGTCAGAGATGCCACAAGCATCCCTTTATCGTTGTAGAGCGGAATACGACCATCTGGGGTTCGATGGTTGTAGTCGGCATACTTCGGCGCTAAGGAACGGTAGGAGCGGCTTATTGCTAACCCGCCAGGAACGTGCATCTTCAGGACATCCCACAAGGGTTCTGTCGTTCCTCCGTATGCCGCTTTCATTACAGACCCGATACTGCCGACGAAGGGCGGGATGAATGGGAACGGATAGAACGCTCCGCTTTCGAAGGAGGGTTTCGGCAGCGCCTCCGCCATTAAGCTCCCGCTGAGGTCAAGCCCAAGCAGGTTCTTTCCCGCCGTATAGAGCGCCGTGGAGCCGATTAGCGACCGGCCCAGAATCCCCAACGAAGGAATATCCGGATTGGGACCCATCCGTACCGAACCCGCCAGAAACTCCAGATACCGCAGCGGAAAGTGCGCGTACTGGCGTAGCGGCGTCCACATCCCGCGTAGTATCTTAGGTTGACCAATAACGCCTCCGGTAAACTGTGTGTAGCGTACCATATCCCGCGCCCACTGACCCGCTTCATGGAGCGGGATACCTTCTTGTACGGCCTGATTCAGGAATGAATAGAACGACCATAATCGGTTAGTCTTTTCCGACATCGAAAACGGGAGCATTATCCCCTTCATCACCTTTGTATAGACGCTGGACGTGGCGCTGGCAATCGCCGACGCCATACCTTCCTTAGTGATGTCGCCGGACGCCATTGCCTGCGCGATACCCTCAGACCCAAACGCTGCATAGTATTCTTTGAATACCTTCTTGGTGGCCTCTTCTACTCCTTCCTTTGCCGCTATCTCCAGAAAGCGCGGCATACGGCGCCCTACGTCTTCCATACCCGCCAGCATCGCGCGGGGGCCGGCGACATTTATAGTGGTCAGGAACGGCTGCATCAGGTTCTTGGCCGCCGGAGAAATATTCATCCCCAACGTAGAGGCATAATACATAGAGGCGATTTTACCGCCCAGCGTCTTTTCCGAAAAACTTCCACGAGCGCCGGATAACCCCTCCAACAGCCACGCCTTAGTCTTTTCCGGTATCATCTTCTGGAGCTTGCCGCCCCCTACCAGCCACGCGGCAAACTTCTCGTTCATATCCAGCCACGTGCGATGCAGCATCCACTCCTTGGGGTGCTTAAACCCCCTCAGCATCGGCGCTAATTCCGTCTGCCAATCGTTGATTATCCAGTTTAGCGACCCTTTTGTTCCAGCTGGACCCTGCACAAGCGTCGAGGGGATAGTCGCTACAATACTGTCTAATATCTTCCCTGTGCCTTTTGTAATCCACCCATAGGTTGTCGCCGTCCCACTGATATACTTCGGGGTAATAGCTTTGAAATCCAGCGAATAGCGCACCGGAGCTCCGAGAATTGTACCCATCTCCGATATCATCGCCTCCATTGCCGCAGGGTCTGTTGCATTAGCAATTGCGCCAAGTTCCATCGACAACCGCTCAATGAAGGCGCGGTACCCCCCTATCTTCTCCAATTTCGACAAAATAGCTGGGTCAAACTTATTGATACCCGCTTCCACCAGCTTTTGGTCGTGCCATTGCCCATGCCGTATTAACTTATACAATACTTCTTTGGCCGTCTGAATATGCTCGCCCTCCACCTGCTTGAAGCGGTTGAAGACCTCCGGTTTGAACCAATCCTTAATCTGCTCCAGGTCGCTCATCAGCGGAAGCGCCTTATCATAGCGTGCTTTTAGAAACGGTCCAGTGTACCCTCCTGCGATATGATGTAGCGCCTTCTGGTACATCTTCTGCGTTAACCCGCCCACCCTCGAAATCCACGCCTCCGGACTGGTGCGTGTGGTAAGATGCGGGAAGTAATGCTCGATAATATCGACGCCTTTGGCGAACAAATCGCGGCGTATCCCCTCTTCCGTAATCCCTGTCTTAGCGCCTTCAAACAGCTTCTTGCCCATTTCTTCAAACAACGACCGCATCCGTTTCACTAACTCTGGCAGATGCTCGTTTTCCGCTTTCAGCTTTTCCGTCAGGTTCTCTATCAACGGTCCGCCCTTCAGCACAGCTTGCCCTCTGGCGGACGAAAATCCAAACAGTTTTGCCGACTGCGCTGCATCGCCGAATCCGTCCAGCGCCGCCCCCACCGCTACCACTTGTCGGCGCGTTAGCGGCGCTCCTGCCGTCGTAGTGTACCATTCCATTATGTTTTTGAATTTGTCCGAGAACTCTGTTGTAAAGGACGCCGTATCATCCAGATACTTGTTAATCCACGTCCAAAATCCCTTGTGGTGAAGCGCTCGGTATCCGGTCAACGGGCTGGATACATAGCGAAGCCATATCGGAACATCCCGTATAATACGGTTGCCTGCTTTGAACATCTCCCGCAATTCGTTGGCTTTTCCTACCCGTCCATACACCGGATGCAGCGCCATTGCCAAACCTATCCACATTACCGGATTAGTCGCCAAATCCCACGCCGTCTTAAGTATCGGATTCTTGGGTTCCTTCCCTCCCAGTATCCGCTTGCGGAAATGCTCCATCTGATTGGGGCTTAACCCTTCTGGGTCGAACATAGACTGAAACGCGGCTGGAATATCCAACCGCGCTAAGTTCGACACCGCCAGCCCCGGCCTGTCATATACAGCAATAGGGAAATCCGCCATTGCCTACCTCCCTATACGTTCTTCCCCACGCGCTAACATCTGCGCCAACAGAGCGTCGGCCCCCATCGCCCGCTGCATCACCAACGGCGCCATCTGTTCTCGATAGGCGCCCTGTGCATAATTCATCTTCATCATATTCTCTATCTCGCGCTGTTGCAAGTCACGCCCCAGCTCTTCCTTACGTCCCTTCAAGATACTATCCAACAGGGCGTACGCCGCCAGCCACCCCAATATCCCCGGACCGTGTCGGGTGAGCATCCGTTTTCCCTTCCGCAACAAGGTGCCCTTTTTATTCGCCGCGGTAGCCGTCGCCCCCGTATCTACGGCTGCAGCTCCTGCTGTTGCCGGACCTACGGGAATCGGCTCAGCTTTCCGAAATACGCCGGGGGATACATTCATCCCCGTCGTCCCCTCCTGCGGCAATCCTGGCCCCGCCGAAACCGGACCCCCTCCAGCTACATTAGCGCCAATGGCTCCTGCCATATCCCCTACGGCCTCTTCCGCTGCCTCATACGGAACCCTGCGCGCATACACCTGTTCCGCTATACGTGCCGCCAACGCTCCCGTTCCTCCCGCAGGCAATCCCTTCCTGCCGCTGGGTTGTACCGGTATCACGCGCGCCGGCCCGCTTGCTACTTTCTTACCTCGCTCTGCCACAGGAGGCAGCAGGCGGGACTCCTTAATCTTCTTAATGGTAGCTTCCAACCCTTTCTTTATGCGGGCGGCGTCCGTTCCCGGCTTAACCGGCCCCAACGCATCCAGATAATCCTGAAGCGATTGAAGTATCTGCTGGGAACTCTGCGGGTCGCCCTGTTGCAGTAGCTGTTCCAACAACTTGAACGGTATTTCCTGCGGGTTCGTAAACTTTCCCTTCGTTCGCACAACTCCCTTAATTAGCTGTGCAACCAAGTCCGGTGTGATAGGTTGTTTGTCTGCCATTGTTATCTTCTCCTATCCGACTATCGTCCAAGCATCTGAGCTAACGAAATCGGTTCTCTCGGCGCCGGTAAATACCCGCGACCTCTATCCTGCTGTGCCATTAACAACATCGCTAACAACTGCATTTGTTGTTCTCGTGATTTATCCTGCATTTCCCACAAGCGTGTTTCCTGCCGTACGCCGCGCGCTTCACGCATTCCTCTTTCATACATCCTCTCTTGCGCTTCCATCGCGCGCTGCTGCCCGACAGCCGACTGCCGCATCTGTCTTTCTTGCAGCTCCAACTGCTTCAACCCCAAGTTATATTCCCCTCTCGCACGCCGCTCCGACTGATAGGTATCATTGACCAGATAGGCCAACCCCAGCAAGGCAGGCACGCTCCACCTTCCTCTCAAAAAACGCATACCCCCTTGCCCTGCCGCCAACGCAGCGCCTTTCGCCGTCGGCACAACGCCCTTCGCTGCGCCCATCGCCGACTTCGCAGCCCCTGCAATCCCCGCCGTACCGCCTATCGCCATACCCCCTGCGGTCAACCCTGCAGCCGCCGCAATCGCCGCCAGTATCCACGTTGTCGCGCGTTCTCCTGGCGACATATTAGCCCACAACGTCTTATTATACTCGTTGCCCACCCCCATAGAACTCGCCAAAGGCGCAGGCAAGTAATCCGCCGGCGTGCGCTGGCTGAACTCCTTTCCCACTTCCGAAGCAATGTCGGGTATCGCCTTTACATAATCCATCGTACTCATCGTTCAGTCTCCTGACCGTGGTTCCAGATACCTGTTGGTTGACTGGGTTGCCACGATTCGCATATGCACTCTACTTGTTACCGCCGCGTCCGCCGGTAAACGCCGCCTTTCGCTCTCTGGTCGATAGCGGGCGTTGTTCGTCGTGGGGCTCCTCTGTACGCTTCTTGGCGCTGTTGCCGCTCGGCGCAGGAGCGGAGGCGGTTCTGCGGAGCATCGCCATTTGCTGACGAACCTGTTGTATCTGGTCTAACGCAGCTTTCTTTTCGGCGGGGGTGGTCGCTGTCTTCAACGCTTCCTGTGCTTGTGTGTACACGCCTCGTAGGGTATCGCGCATTTGCGTCATCAGCGCCGTACGAACATTCCCGCCGGATTGCTGTATCTGCGTCAAGATGGGCTCCACCTCCGGCGGCGGCGTCGGCGATACAACGGCATCGCTCATTTGCGATACAGCGTTTCGGACTTCTTCATCCGACAGGTTCTGCCCGCCGAACATCATCCGTACGGCCTGCACCATCGCCTCTTTCGCGCGACCGGCGGCCATCCGCACCTGCTGTTCCGCTTGCGGGCTGAGCATTCCCAGCGCCGGTTCCGCCGTTAATATCCGCCGCGTCAGCTCGTCCCCATACTGCGCCATTCGCTCTTTGTCTGTCAGTTGCCCGTTCTTCCATAGTTCCGACAGCTTTGCCTCCGGTCCTGCGTTGTTGTAGATATTCAACGCTTCTGCCATCTTGGGCTGGTAGTCTGTATTTCCGGTGTCGGTGGACATCTTCATCAACGCAAGATGGGCATCCTCGAATGCCTGTATGACATCGCCGTACGAAGAATCTGGAATACCCGCTTCCGACAGCGCGGCGCTTGTTATGTCTTTCATCGCCAATATCGCCGCAAGCTGCTGCGGCCCCAGCTGTTTGAGCAATTCAGGATTCCGCAGGTCGTCCAGTACGTTCAGCTTCCCGTTCGTGATGCGACGAAGCTGCCGTGTGATAGCCAGCGGGATACGCATTGTCGCCCGCATACGAGTTTGCGGGGACGCCGTTGCATCCTGAAGCATCGGGAGCGTGTTACGTATCTCTGTTGTGAGTTCGGATTCAAGCAGTTTCCGCTGCTGACTGTATATTGTCTGCAGGGCATCCCACTGTTTTGAGATGTTCCCCGCTTCCATCTGAAGCTTCTCCTGCGAGGCGCTTTGCTCTTGCATCGCCTGTGAATACTTGGTCAGTATCATCATTTGCAGATTTGTATTGTACTCGTTCAGCATCTGATGCTGGCGATAAATCTCTTCCTGCTTTTTCGTATAATCCTCCCATGTTTGTTTATCCCGCATATACTCACGATTGGCGCGTTCTTCTCGGAAGCGTTCCAATTCCATCTGGAAGCGTTGCGTCGCCTCTGTGTGCTGCCGCATAAACGCCTGCTCTCGAAGCTGTGCCGCCTGCTGGTACTCCAGTTGCTGTGATTGCATCTCCTTCTGATGGAGCATCTGCTGTTGGGCTAACCGTTCTGAGGACGCCAGTTGCTTTTTTTGCATTCTGATTTGCTGCGCCTGCATCGCCAACGCGTGCGCCCGCTGGCGGTCGGCCTCAATCACTTCCTGCAACGCAGGGTCCATCTGCCCTACTGCATATCCAGTACGCCCCACTACCGGTGCGTCGATTACTGTACCTCGTGCCATTGCTACTATCTCCTCTTAGGTCAGAGCCGCCATCAGCGACCCCATCTTGACTGTAAATACCGGCGCATTGGCAATCCAGTCCGCTAACATCGACTGGTTGTTCATTTTCAATTGCTCAATCGAAACCAGATAGTTTGCCGCCTGAAGCGAATACGCCTGGTCCGCCTGCGCCGCCGCCGTGTACACCTCTAATGCCATTTTTTCCTGATAATTCTCATACATCGCAAACTTCTGCCGCATATCCGCCTGCAACTGCGCGGAAGCCAATTGAATCTGCGATGCTACTTGCTCGTAGGAGGCGTTGATGCTGCTTTGCATCCCCGCCAGCGTCGCCATTTTGGATTGCCTGAACGACACCATTTCAGGGCTATTCGCCCCATACCGCCGCGCGATAACCGCTTCGGTATCGTTCATTTGCCCCAACGATGCCTGCACCGCCGCCTGCATCGCGTGCGCCTTAGAGAACTCGTGGTTTTTCAAAATATCCGTCGTCAGCAAATCCATCTGCCGCAGGGCGTCTTGCGTTCTCTGTCGTGCGGATTCCACATACTCGTCCGCTTTCGCCAACGCTCGCTCCCACAACCCGCTGACCTGCCCCATATTCGCCTGAAGCTGCGCTTGTATCCCACTCAACGCCGCTTCCTGTGCCTTGACGCCCTGTGCCAGCAAGTCGGTGCCCGCCCCGTATGCCTCCGCCTGACGCTTTGCGCTTTCCTGCTCCGTCATAAAATCCTTCAAAGCTCCCTCTGCGCGTACCCTACCCTGCTCTGTCATCCTCCTATATATATCCATCAGATTGTCGATGCTTTCAATTCCGGCTTGCTCCGCCATCCTCTTGACTCTCTCCGTTTCCATCGCCCTCTCGCCGCTCAGGTGGAAGGGCATCCCCATCGTCATCCTCGCCCTGCTCACCGGATCGGCCATCATCGATAGCGTAAAACCCCCCTTACCATCTGGAACCACGGTCCATCCTGTAGCACGCATGGACTCAAGATACTGCTTCTGAGAGGCCGTAACAGGTGCAGTTACAGTCCTTCCGCCGGCGCTGAGCGCAAGCTGCTCTATCGGTATTTGGGGGGCTGGGCTGGGGGTTACGAGTTGTGTTTGCCGGTTCTTAAGTGCGGTAATCTGTGTTTCCAGTTCCGGCGTTAAATATGGAGTCGCCATAATAATACCTCCCTTTCGGGTTCCCTATGTGGTTACTTTACGACTCATAGGCAGTATAACACCTATATCGGCTACTGTCAATTCAAATCTTACTTCTGTGCTGATGTGTTCAAGATACGGCTCTATGTCGATACCGTCTATCCGCAATGCGCCGACGGCCTCTGCGGGATTTTTGCTCAGTACAATAGAGGTTTGGCTGTCGCTGAGCGTCGAAGAGGAGTTCCTGTAGGCGCCGGCGCGCCACGGTACTGCGTCTGCCGCCGGTTCGTGTCCTTCCAAGTAGGACAGTTTAACAGAGGCGCTGGTCATCACAACACGCGACATTTCTGGTAATTGGCTGTACGACCTCCGTTCAATACCTGCCGGAATATAGCGGATAGCTGGCATCCGTATTTTACATACCACAGGGGCCAGTGTGACGACGGTGTCTGCCGCAATGGTACTCCACGGGATGCTTATGCCAAATAACGGCTCTACCGTGATAGAGTCGAATTGTACACCCGTAATACGAACGGGAAGACTTTGGGTCGGCAGGTGGAGATAAGCGTGCATCCCCACCAATTGGAACGCGTGGTCGGTTAATGGACGAGAGGTTTCTCCGTACACACGGATAAAACCGGTGGATTCCGATACACTGACAACCCGCATATCCAGCGTATCGTTGACGCCGGCCATTGAGGTGTAATCGTCCTCCACCGTTTTCAGTGTATAGAGGCGCAGATGGGTGTTGCTCAGTGCGTAGAGGGTGCTGGTTACGACGCCGTCGCTGCCGGCGATGTGGGCTTCGGCGATTGCCGCAAAGGGCGCATTTTCTATCATACAAACCGATTGCGTGGTATGGTTAATCTGAAGCATCTGACATTTGATAGGATTCAGTATGTAGGAGGAATCCATCCTGCTATCATAGGCGCTCTGAAGGTAATGGAGGTCGTCCGCCCACAGCTCAGAGAAGATACGCATTGTACTGGCAACCTGCGCCATCTCCATAGACCCGCCGTGCACCATCATCAATCCATTGCGCGTCAGCAAAAGCAGGATATTCCCTACCGCGTGTGCGGCTTGTGGCGTAATACCGCCTCTCCCAAGATGATAGCGCGTGTAAATGAGGGGGTACCCTTCTGCAGCTTTTGAGGTTTGGAGAAGACAATTGCTGCAGATGACAACCATCGCATCCGCCACATTCACCATCCGTATTGGCGGCCCCTCTATAGGAAGTCCCCGCCGTTCGTTGTAGGTCGAGAAGTACTCGCCGCTGTCGTGCCGCAGCGAGCTATGGGAAATGTTCAGCCCATCGTTTTCGCTGGCAGGCTGTGTTACGAACGTGATATTCTCGTAGCGAACAATCGCCCGTCCAGCCGGTACTGCTTTGACAACATCCGTAGTGGGATTGTAGGGGGTCTGGAACAATAGCGATTGGTCGAATAATTTGCCTACTTGTATCTCCACATTGTTCCAGTCTGTACTTGTCGCCGGCACCGAAATCTCTTGCTCTTTGTAGAGATACCCCGCCATCTGTGCAAACAGCGCCTGTTGGCCTAAGTCGATAGTGCGGAATATCTCTATGGTATCCCAACGCGCGGCCATTTGCGCGTATGTTTCCCCGTACTGCGCCGACACCGACGACCACTGCGGAAGCCCTATTGTTATCTTACAATACCGCTCTGGAACATCCACGACAGCGCCCCCTCCGCTGAGTGTATTGCCGGATACAGACAGGTCGTTCTGTTCTGTACCCACTTCCGTAACCTGCAATGCTATAGTATTCCCATCGGCGCCGGGGATACGCGCTGTCAGCGCCAACGTTATCTGCCCCGGTACCGCTGTCGCAGCCCCTTCGGTGTTAGCGTTAATAGCCGCCGCCAGTCGGCGCAACTGCTCTGGGACATTCAGGTTCAATCCAGCTATATTTACGCGTATGTTATTCCCCGCCACACTGTTGTTGGTATCCATTTCATATCTGTGACTTCCTATCCTGACGATGTCGCCGTCCACGAACTGCCCATCGTCACCCGAGTTCGTATTCACATAGACAGCGCCTGTTGCCCTGCTGGGTGCGCGATGGTCCAGCGTGATGGTCACTAACTCCGACATCGCGCCGACAATACCGCGTGCTTTGGATGCGAATCGCCACCCAATCTGGAACGTACCCATCCCGTTAAGATAGTGTTTCTGGGCTGTATCTACATCATTGCCCAGATGCTCCACCTGACCGCCGGGCTCCACATAGGGCCCGGCGCCCATTCCGGTCACCGTCCATGTTACCGGCGAGGCGTTCACATTGTTGACCATTACGGTTAGGATTTCAACGGAATCTATCGTGACATAGAATCGGTTATCGTCGCTGACACAATCCACCTTGTCAATCGACGCCAACGAGATAGCTTGTCGTATCCTGTATCTTTCCCAATCGCCCGCAACTCCGTTGACTTTCTTTTGATAATACCACCATACATCGTAATTGCCTTCAGGTAGTTCGGAATCCCGCAGCACTAATACAAATCCATCGAACGTCGTTGTGGCATCGTACCGAATATGCACGAAACGAAACAATCGAACGCGCCCGTTCCGCAAATCCCCGTACGGCGTGGTGCCGTTTCGCATATTTCCGACATAAGTCATCCCCAGAAACTTCCGCAGTCCGCCTGTAAACCGCCCGTCAAATCCAGCCAAATACCCAAACGAACCCGGCTTAACGCGGTTGGTAGGCACAGAGGCGTCCATATACGCCCCCTGCATTTCATATGTGATATAGGTATTGTCCGCCATAGACTACCTCTTTACTTCATTCGGTTGTTTATGCATCGGTCTATTATACATCCCTTCTGTAGATTCCTCAATCGACAACGCGTGACGGGCCACCCATTCCTCAAACGGCATTGTAGGAAACGCAGTCAAGCCGCTGTTAGGAGTGCAGTTTACAACCTGTAATCCTTTGCTGAGCATTATAGGATACAACTGCGCGCAAAATGCATTCATAAGGCGATACAACTCGTTATTGGATGCTATGCCGCTATCGGATTTGTTTTCCTCAAAGAAATACGGCTGTTCTTTGGTCATACGAAAATCGGCTCCTATAATTGCAATCTCTCGTATGCCTAATCGGTATAGTACGCACATCGCGCACATAAACGTGGAAACACGGTGCCCTCCTTTTCCATCCGGTATCCCCCAACTAATCGAGGTGCGGTCGAACCAATCGTGCGCTTCTGTGTGCGAGTTAATGCGATGGAAAAAAAGATTCGGGCAATCTCTGACCCATCGCGTCGGTTGAACATCTTCGGGCGTATAAGCGGCCTTATTATACGACTTCCGTGTAAACTTCATAATCTTGGGGTCTTCCCATATCGATGCCATAAACTTTGTCGGCGAATCCTGCGCGCACCATAGATTCGGCCTTATGATGTGCGACCCGTTGTTAATCCCCATCGTCACAAAACCCGGCTTATCCAACAAGTAAGGGTCCACCTGCTCGGCGCTTGGCCCGTTGCATATCAGCACTGCCGCCTTCCCCAAAAACAGATTGTCCAGCCCCGCTGGAGTTCCCCCGGGTCGCGTAAATAGCGGTTCTACTTGTTTTGCAGGATGTGTCATCATCGCTGTATCTTTCTCGTTAATAACAACAGTTGTCCAGATGTTTTCCTTACCGTATAGTACGGAAGCAGATACGTTTTGATATAGTCACAATCTGGGCTTCGCTGTGCATCGTGCGCTATCACATAGTAGGGGCCTCTTTGTCCCACTGCCGCATAAACAGGCCGCCGATTTCTACCCCCCCGCGGTCCGTCGATAAACACCGCATCATAGGGCGATAAGTTGGGTACGTCTATTCCATCCCATAGCTGTACGATACCCGTCTTCTGCATCCATTCTTCTGTATGTTTTTTCCATATCGGCGATGTTTCGTAACTGACCGCCAATCGCCCGACGGTGTCCAGCAATATAGTAGTTAATCCAGACCCGAACTCACAGAGACGTTGTATCCCCATTTTATGCGCCCACTTCAGCAATCGCATCCATTCACGCCGCTCCAACGACCACCCCTTCCTATGCGTGCAATATGTCGTATATATCCGGTGTATCTCTCCAAAGTCAACCCGAATACACGGTCGAAACGGCTCCAAACGCTCTGGCACAACAGCGCTCGGATTTCGCAGATATTCCCGACTGATGTGGTAAGACAACCCAAGCCGGTACACATAGGTAGGCGGCCACATCATGTTGGCCCCTTTATATTCTCGGAATGTGTTTTTAATATGCACATCAAACGAACCATTGCTTAAGAGTCGCAGTATATACCCCCGCAAAAACTCCCTCTGTGCGTTGGTTAGCGGCGTATATAAGCAGCGTACCCAGCTCGGGGAGAACTCCTGTATCGGCGTATTCTTGGCTGCCGCCATCGCATACGCGCTGCGCACGCACCACCCGTCCTTTTCCCATAACTGTTCTCTATCTATCACGGGCAAGGCGGCTTTAACCATTGTTTCTACGTGATGCGGAAAAATAAGGTCATCCGAATCCAACGTACACCACAACCCCTCTTGTATCTGTTCCACCGACCACAGCAATTGGTACGGAAATCTGGGAAACGGCTCCACGTTGAAAATACGCACCCGTGCATCCGGTATCGCCAACCGCACGCCATCAGGATGCGTACATACAACATGTACCCGTATATTCTTATACGTCTGATTCAGCGCGCACCACAACGCTTCTTCCAACAAGTTGGGGCACCGCCCATCCGTGTTGATGATAATCGTTACCAACGGCTCTTCTGTCTTCTGCATACTACCATTTCCCTAACGGACAGCTCGCTGTCGCCCATCTCCGTTTCACGTTCAGATAACACCCACACTTACGACACCGTATCTTGTCCGGCATATACCATTCACATTCCTCGCATATCGCCTTAAGCCGCTCCACTTCTTCCGGCGTTCGCTGCGGATTGCCCGCCGCTATCTGCTGCAGCGCCGCCGACGCCACCGACTTTATCTGCTCTGCCAACGGCGGCAGGTCGCCTACGCCGCCAACCATACGCTCGCACGCCATATCTACACAGAACGAGTGGTATATCCACGCATTCTTATACGCGCAGAAGAATCTGGATTTATCTTTATTTTTTTGCTTGATTTCACACTGCATATATCTAACTAACGCGAAAACGTAACAGTAAGCGACGCCTCATTCAAACACTCGCCTATCCAGTTGGCACAACCGCCCCCTTCTGTCACACAGAAACCAGCACAACTACCACCTGGATAGACAGGGAGAGTATAAGATTTCCCACGAATATCAAAGATACCTGTTGCGCTTGTTTCAACTTCTCCAGATACACCGAAAGACGGAACTTCTAAAGGCGGAACTGTATTACGAAAGTACGTTGCACCCAGCATTAACTTATAGACACCGCCAGAAAACACAGAAGACACAGATACATACCCATAGGGAGGATGCCCCCACCATTCGGCCCTACCATAAGAGCTTCCAACACATGGGGATTCTGAGTACATATTCTTTACTCGATATAGAATAAGGTCCGCTTCAAGGTCTGGAGGAAACGTGTACCCCCACGTACATTGCGACGAGCTGTTATATGGACAATGCACACTCACCCCATTTATGTCATAGAAATCTGAGTAGTTATGTACACATCCAGGACCGCCACACGCGTCACAATATAAAACACCGCTCGGCGTAACTGTAGCCGAACGTGGCGTTGCAACCAAAATAGGACACGGGTTCGCTACTCCAACACTGCTGCTGCTGCTACTACTACTACTGCTACTACTACTACTACTCGATGAAGACGACGATGATGACGAGGAGGAGGAAGAACTCGATGATGACGAGGATGACGACGACGAAGAAGTCAAAGAAGAAGACTGAAAACCATCGGATGACGGAGGTTCTGAGGATGAGGGCGAACTTGATTCCTCACAATCATCTGTACATGCGCTATAGGAAGTATATAGTGTTGTATAAACCAATTCCTCTCTTTCATAATAACTAACCAACCCCGGTTCTCCAACTGGACGACAGCACGCAGCAGGCGTTGGATAATAAACATAACCCCAATTACCCTGCGGCACGCACCGTCTTTCTGTATAATAAGGGGTACCACTACAATCCCTATCTTCGGCGTTGTACTTGTTATTCTCCCAACACTCCCAGAACGCGCTCCTACATTCCGTGTAGCAAGCGCCGGCGGTCGGATACGTATCCGGCATCAATACCCACTTGGACGACATTCCACAATGAGTATGGGGTATGCACGTATCGCCCGTTCCACCCGGCAATACACCCTCTGGTAAGCATAGGTGCGATTCCAGATAATAAGGAGGGCTCCCGCACCAGGTATTTGCAAACACATATTTCTTCCAACAACGATATACAACTTCACTACTGCTGCTGCTATCGCCGCTCGGCTCACTACTTGAAGGCGGAAACGACGGCAGCTCTGTAGAGGTCTGGATACCCCCCTGTGTGGACGACGGCGATTGATAATACGACGAGAAATCCGATGAAGGCGTGCTTCCACCGCCCGTGGTTCCAGATGGTATAGCGGGTGCAACAGGAGCCGGGGTGCCTCTGTATTTTGGTATCGTCAGCGCGGGGATAGGCATTTGGGGGAGGCCGTCAAAGGGGTTCATCTGCGGAATCAGCGCCGCAAACTTCGAGGCGATGTCCCCAAACGACAGGTCGTCTATATACCCCAACATCCCTTGTATTTGCCCGTCTGGACTTTTGGCGTAGAGGAACGTTGTGTCCATACCTGCATCTGCCTGCTGAACCATATCTGGAACCACGATCGGACGTACTGCGGCTCCAGCTCCAGTCAGCGGGCGCAGTCGCAGTCCGCGGTTTCCTGCCGGTGCACTGTGGTAATCGCCGGTAGGCGGGGTGGTAGGGATATACCGAACGTTATGCCCGCTCTGGGTGAATTGCTGCGCCATTGGTTATCCCCTTGTCATATAACGTCTGCGGTCGTGTGTATCGCCTCGTACTTTCAGGGATTCGTCCACTCGGGAATAGAATGCGTTCAGGCGCACGACGCGCATCCCATCGGCATACATCCGAGCCAGCTCTCGTGCGCGGGAGGTGTGGCCCTCGATTCCCGCTATCCAGCGCGCTACGTAGAGGCCGACGACGTGGTCAAGTCCAATGTAGATAAGCGGGGCTATCTCATAGAGCGCATTGTTCGGGCCGCCCAGCGGCGCGTTGTCAATGGGCGTCTGGAGGGTGGCCTGTCGTGTATCGCGATTGTAGGCGACAATAAGGTGTTCTTCCATTCCGCTGTACCCATCCGACCCTACGACACGGATAAGCGAGCCGATATAGGCGTGACGACGGGTATCCAACGCCCCCAATAACAGGGTGTGCTGTTGCGGCAGGGTTATCGTCTTGCGGTCTTCAGATACAGCCGTACTACTGAACGTTCCGATGTGGAAGGTAGCCGCGCCTCCTGGAAGACACTCCACCGTAAGCTCGGTGCCGGCCAGTTCGTCTGGGTTCGGGACAATGAGCGTCGTCCCCTCTATCCGTACACCGGGTCCGTAGGGGCTGTACCGGCTGCGGCTGTGCCAGAACAAACGTCCCTTGAAGTTGTCTTCCTCGAACACGGAGTGGACGCCTGCAATATGGTAGGGGAGGGGGTATTCGTGTTTCCCCGCTTCCAGTGTTACAGGGAATGGAATAACAACCGGAGATTGCGCATTGCGGCGCAGTTCTCCCAGTACCATCGTGTACGCCTGTTGTATCTTATCCAGAAGCATAGCGTCCGTGTACTTGGCGCTGACCCCCGGCTCGTCGATATTCGTACGCGCTTCCTGTACCGCGCGGTAGAGAAACAGCCGCGATACGTTGTAGTCAGACAGCGGCATAAGTTACCTCGCTTTCGGGGTTATTTTAGGTGCGGATATACCTCTGGGTTGACCGCCTTATACCCACCGACAACGCGCCCAATGCGCTGTGCACCGTCGGGTCCTAACACTCGTGTGTAGGCGCCGCCGCTGTATGAAAACAACAGCACATCACACACGTGGTCGATAGCCATCCCATCCGGTCGTTTCAGTAGAAACCCCCCTGTATGCGTAAGGGCATTGCCTAAGGGCACCATCAACTCCGCCTGTGTTGCGACTGCGGATTGTTCCTTAAACTTCTTATCGGCGGGGTGCCAGACCTTGCCCGTGAAGGGGTCCACCCAAATCGCGGCAGGGGCGTTTCCCAAATCGCCGCTGATAGGATAAATTGTTCCAATAATTCGTGTACTCATTGTTTATCTCCACATGCTCAGTTATCATAATCCAAACCCCAGTAGCGACGCAGCGCCACGCATATTACTGCCGCCGGATACGCCGGAGGACTGAATGTCTATCCAATGTCGCTGGATGGGATAACCGCCGTTAAACGGGCTTGCGATAACAGGCGATTTTGGCAGATACCATATCCTGTCAAAATCCAGCCCGACCAGAAAGCTCCGTTTTTTCATTTGCTCTGTCGTGCGCTGCTGCGTTGGCCTATCAGTGCATCCGGTGGTCTGCGTATCGTAATAGCAGTTCTCGACATAGCCGATGTTCTCATTTATCCCGTATTTTGTTCCCGCCGCCAGAGATATAGTCCCCGTGTTCAGGCAGGCTTTAATGTAATAATTCCCGTCTTGGCTTAACGCCGTAGCCGCAATCCCACCTGCTTTTACCACCGAGCCGGTTATACTGCCTGAAAAGATACAATCCTCGGCGCATATGGCTGAAGTAGTAGCACTAAAACCGCCATACAGCCCACCCACATGCGCTTTCGTTGACGAATTGCCGTACAAAGACCCGTTAAACAAACATCTCTTTATTCCGGTACCGTAAGGTTTATAACCAACAACACCGCTACCAACAAGACCACCGACAAAAGCGCCCGTTACAAACGACGAATTCGATTTTACGATGGCGTTGGACGAACACTCTTGGATTGATATCCTGAAACAGCTATTTGCTTCTCCGACAAAAGACCCAACTCTGTTGCCACCCTGCAATAAGCAGTCAATGGCGTGAACGTTTTGTATTGTAATTGGCTTAAAACTCGGAGTCACAAAATTCGCCGCCACCAAACCCGTGGTCCCCGTTATACCCCCAGTCCCAAAGCGGTACAGGCAACCGTTGGCAAAATACAAGTTTCGCACCACGCCGTTTTCGCCTAAATACCCAAACAGTCCGTGTTGTTCTGTCGTATTCGACCACTGGTATAAATGCCTAATCGTATAACCGCCGCCGTCCAGCGTACCGATAAAGGCCGCCCCCGACGTGCTGCAGACGCCCACATATCCGTTAGGCATCGTAGAGCCAAGATTGGCAATCTTGACCCACTTTGCGGAGTTCCACTCCTCGCCGGCGGTAATCTCCACTTTACACTGGTACACGCCGTCGGGCGTTGTGGTCGGGTACCGTACGACATCGCCGACCGCGTAGGTCGAAGCATTACTGTACAACGGCACTTCCGCCCGCACGAGTATCCAATTGTCGCTTTCAAACGATGCGCCCGACGTGTGCGCCTGCTTGCACTGATAGATGCTGCCGCCCGTGCGGACAACCTCCCACTTTTCATAGACAGTGGACGCCGCCCACGCCGGAGCCGCCTGCATTGTAGCCGAGGCGTCAATCTCGTTCTTCAAGACATACGTTTCCGCTCGTCCTGTCGTTTCAATCTGGACAAGCTCGAATAAATATCGCACTTCCATCGTTGACCCCATTTCTACAATAGGCATTAGTTTTTAACCTTACACACAACATTACCCAATTTGAATGTCTGCCCATACCCGTACAACACGCCATTGACGCTCACATAGTTATCATAAACGGTCGCCGGTTCTCCGTTAATGTTCATCTCATAACTGTGCGACACGGCTGGGATTTCCCAATGGTTACCCCGCACAAACACCGCATTCGGCAGATAAAGCAGTTTCGCCGGACTGCCGTTATCGTCTGGCGGGAAACCGTCAAACCAGTTATTCGGGTTATCGAGCAGCGATGGGTTGGAACGCACTTCTGACAACGAAATTGCGCTGTTAAAATGCTTGACGTTATTCCACGCTCGAGTATAGTGCGTCAAAAACCATTGGCGGAATTGATGCGTTTGCGACTTTGACGCGAATATCCCAAACCTGCCCGCCTGTAAGGCGCACGCCACAACGCCAACCGTATAAGGCGACGAAACCGATGTCCCACTGATAGACATATAATTCTCTTCTTCTTCAGACGGGCTTAGCAAATAAATGGCTGTATTAAGTTGCATCCCATAGGTTTTAGCTGTCTTGACACGATGTCCTGGCGCAAATACATCAACGATTGCGCCGTAATTGCTGAAATAGGCCAGCCGGTTCTGGATGTCGATTGCGCCTGCATTTAACGATGTGGACGGACGGATTTGCTGTGGGAACATCAGATATTGCTCTGCCGGCAACCGCATTTTACTGTTGCCAGCGGCGGCAACCCAAACAACCCCCGAATCATCCATCAATTCAGCAATATAACTGTAATACCGTGTTATTTCTTCTTGCTCCTGCGGCGTAAGTAGTCTTTTTTCCATCGTAATCGTCCAAGACATATTCGCAACGGTGGGTCGATTTATCTGATGTGCGAGTTTGAATTGATGAAATTGGATTACGTCTTCAATCGCCACAGCGACAGACGATGTTGATGCTCTTGTCGGCAGTAAATAAAGATGCGCCCCTTTTGCAATGCCGGACATTGTCCCCGCCGCACATCCTGCAACGCATTGGCCGTGCCGATAACGCGAGAAATATTCATTTGCCGACCAATATGATGCGTAATAATTGTTGGTTACGACAATACCATTGGAAGAAAAAAATGCAGGCCGGATGACCATTGCTCGACCGCCAAAACTATCCGCCATTGTATCCGTCACTGAAGTCCTGGCTACCATTACGCCGCCGGATTGATAGGGCAGAAGGTCGCTTTTTTTTGCATAATCAACGCGGTATTTGACGCTGCATGTCGATACCCGCTCCACCACAGACCCGCTCGGAGCCACGATATCGCCGACTATATTAGTTATCGTGAACCCTGTAACACCGCGTATGAACATATTTTTGAGTTCCGGCTGTGTTTGCAACGCCAGAAAGAACGCATCCAACCTTTCGGAAACGTCCTGTGTTTGTTCCAAATGAACAATGAACTCAACATTGTTTCTTGCATCCGGATTGCTCAACCACGTGTATTCGTCAATACCGACAATAGGGAACTGGTAGTTGTATGTATAGGCCGTTACACAATGCGGCCAGCCGTTTGTTTTATAACTGTTTCCGCTGTTTGGCAACTGATATGGGTAAAAATTGCCAAACAGCGGCTTGTTTGACAGTTGCAATTCTGAAATATCGTGCTGTATCGGCTCTGTATTGCACTCGCTGTTCCGCCCAAAATCGGCGTGCATCGGGTTAAACCCCGTGTCGATAATGCAAATATCGACGCCGTAGCCCGTGCAGATTGACCGGTATTCACCGACACGGTTGCAGATGTTGGCCAACGCCCAATAATCGTTCTCCGCCTCTGCAACGGCCTGCGTAAGTAGCAATTCCGCTTCAAAGTCGGGGAACACCCCACGCACGCCATCAATGCGACGCAGCGTTTCTACCATCGCCGCATCGCATTCAACGGTGCAGCTTTCTACAACGGGCTGGATAGACAGAATCGAAACCCCTGTCGCTTGTACACGCGGCAAGACAAGATTGAAGTCTTCTAAATCAACGATATAGCGTCGCTTTTCTGCCATTGGTTTTGACCCCAACACGCTCTTTACCCGCTAACCTCCGCCGCCCTGCAGATGACGCAACATCCAGACCGCCCCGTAAATCGCCCAGCCAGCGGCGTAGGCGCTTAAGGCAATCCCAGCGGCTTTTGTAACCAACGACACCATATTCCGGCGGATGTCCGACATCAGCTCCTTGTGCATCGCCAAATGCTCGCCCAAATCACGGCACGGGCTGTGGGTAAGGGCAAACTGCTCAAACTGCTGCTTGAGTTGTAAGTAGTCCCGACAGGGCTGCGGATGCTCAGGCCTGGCCTCCAACACAGCGACTGCCCGCGTCAGTTCCGTGATGTTGTGCGCTATATCCCGTATCTCTCCCTGCAACCGGATTATATCTCCTTTCGTTGCAGGTAACGACAATTCTTCTCCTGCCATTATCAAATCCTCGTTGCTATGTAGGTCGCGCATCGCAGGTTACCGTCCTCTATGCTTAAAGTATTCCACTTGTGCAAGCCGCTTCTTCGCTGCAGATTTGCTCACTGGTTTACTCAATCGCCTTCCCGACTTTGCTACGACAATATATTTTCCTTTGCCCACCGACTTAATCATACATCCTCGCTTTCCGCCCTCCCGGCACTACAATACTTGCTTTCCGCTGATGAAACAATCTTCCCGCTTTTTCCCGTTCTGCATCCGTCGTATTGCGTATTCTATCGTTTTCTTTCCCCCTCAAAATACGCGCAACATCGCTACGATACAACGGTTTCCATAGCTGCTGCAACAACCACTGTGCGCGTTGGTGTGTGAAGTTCGCTAACGAGTTATCGAGATTCATCACATCGACGAATCTCCCTGCGCCTACCCATTTAGCGATAACGAAGGTATTTTCTTTGCGGTGACGATAAACGAACAAATGAGGTGCAATCGCAGGCGGCGCTGCCTTCCTAATATAGTAACTCAACTCGGTGTTGAGTATTTCGTGCTGATGTGGGTCGTACTGACACGATTGAAGCATACAATATCCTCTCTGATAGGGGGATAGGCGGCCCGACACTATGCCGGGCCGCCACCGCCAGACCCCAAAACTATAAACCGCCCGTCGCTCGGTTATTCATTACCGCCGCTTAAGTCCGCTTCCGACAACCCAGCCAGCTTGACGCTGCGAACATCAATAGGGCAGACCAGAATATACTGCCAGAACGGCGCCTCAATCAGTTCCTGCGGCGCGCCTGTGCTTGACCGACCCGGCATAAAAATGCTGCTGGAGCCGGCCAGCGGAGCCATAAACTCCACTTCATTGCCTACACGAGCGTCTGTACCACCCACCGCCGGGGGAATATACCGCTGGACATTGCCACCCGCAAACTTCACTGCGTACAGACGACCTGCGATGCACAACGGGCTAATCAGCCAATTGAACTTACGTCCATTAAAGCTATAGCCCACATCGTCCCAGCCGCCCTGTACAGTCAGCGGTTTTCCCGTTCTATCGTAGAACTGCGTTTCATTCGCGCCGGTCAGCGTGTTCGACAGCGGCTGTTCCAAGTGCCGAATCGTAACCCCCATCGTAGTAATAATCGTATCCAACCGATTCCCCGCGTACGAATCAAGGAACCCGCCGATATACCGATTCATCACAACGTCTGTCAACGGCCCACCTACGTTGTCCACTACCAAACTCTTGAACTGGCTGTACACATCCAAATCCAAACACGGGTCGCCAGGCTGTCCGCCGAGGATGACGCCGCTGCTCTTAATCCAGTCTTCCAGACCCCAGCTTCTCATCTCGCGCGAGATGTTGGCCCCGCGAAGCGCTACGTGCTGTCCGTTCGTGAACGAAATACCGGAGATATTTGTCCCACGGACCGCCTGTATCGTAATCACGCCATACAGGTAATCCACGTCGGCGACAATCATCGGGCAATAGGTCGTGCCTACTACATTCCGAGGGTTCCCTGTCGGGGACCCAGACCCGTTGTCGGCGTAGATATCCACCATCATACCCACACGGAAGAACGCCGTTCTGCCTGTACCCGGTGCAACCGTAAACTTCAACGTGCCGTTGGACGCTCCTGCAGTACTCAGATTAGCCATTCGGCACAGGGTATTGGACGACCCCATAAAGAAACTAACCGCTTCTGTCTGCGCACGAAGGTCGCCGACCGCCTTAATATCCCGCACCACCTGCGCTACCTGCGAGGCATCCAACGCATCGGCGCTCATCCACGTAATGGGAATCGAGAAGTTACCCGTTGACTTGTGCAATTGCAATGTCCGCTTGAGGACGTACTGATGCGGCGCTTCAGCGGCGGCTGGAAACGGCGTCAGATTGCCTGCCGTATCATAATCCAGCACGCGGCTCTGCGGATACCGGGTCGAGTCGAACATTGCCGGTCCTGCCGGGTTAGCGTTGCCCATCAACCCCGCTACACCGGTACCAAATAAGTGGAGAACTTCCCATCCACGCCCAATCCCGCTTCGTTTTACGCCCATACTGGTACGCTTGATGTACTTATACACAGGCGCAATTTCAATCAGCGATTCATAAACTACAGAGGGAAGCTCTTCTCGGATAAGATTATCCAGAGCATCTATTGCGTATGCCATTTTACTACTCCTTATTCACTCAATACCTGTTTTGTTTCTGTACGTGAGCAAACAAGGTTACTACCCCTGCGGGTACGAATACCCTCCTCTACCTTCTTGACCCAATGCCTGTTCTGGATTTCATCGCCAGCCGTTGCAGGGTCGCTTGCACCCGATTATCGATATAATCAGGGTGTGACGAGGGAACTCGCTCGACAGGTTTGTCCGGTACGATGTACGGGTCCCAAGCTCCCGGTCCGAGTCCCACCATAGGGGGTTGCCCACCCGTGCTGCCGCGTGCCGGCTTACCCAGATTCTTTGCAACCGCTCGCAATCGTTGAGCGACCTCCTGCACCATCTGAGGGCCAAACGGCTTCCCGTCTGCTACAATCATCGTCCTTACCTTGTCTTCCGCTATTTCATAGAGCGTTTGTCGGATTTCCTCTTGCGAGTCGTCCGGCAACTCGCTTAACATTTTACTCAGAATAGGGTCGTTGTCAACCCCTTTTCTTGTTTCGGTAATAATTTTCTCCCGAATACTCTGCAGTTCATGCTCCTGCACGCTGTCCAACACCCGTTGTAATTCTGGAGCTAAGTCCTCTTTTTGTATCGGTTTACTGTTATTATCATTCATTCTGTGTCCTGTATTCCGTGCTGGTCTTGTTTGCTCTTCCAATTGCTCCATAAACGATTCTACCGCATCCGTACTTCCCCCCAGCATCCGCACAAACTCTTCAAGGTCCCGTCTATCGGGTACTCCACCCGACGCGGACGCCTCGTTAATCTTCTCCACCAATTCCAGCAAACGCATTCCGGCGGACGCCTTCCGACGCATTTCCGCCGCTTCCTCAAATCTACGCTGTGCTCCGGCTGCCTCCGACGCCTTCCGCCGTAGCTCTTCCAGCGTCATATACACCTCTTTCCCATCCACTTTTACGGGATACACAGCATCCTTCCCAGCCCCACTATCCTCCTTCCCCTGCTGCCCCTCTACTCTCTCTTTCCCATCTTCCCTCCCCCCTTCCTCCTGCATATTATCCTCCTGTTCGCCAGCCCCCCCGGCCCCGACTGCCCCTCCTATTCCCGTATCGGCAAAATACAGGCATCCGACCGTGGTTCCAGATACAGGTGGTTGTGCAAATAATGTGGGTATGCGGGAAGCGTGCGGGAGGCGCGCCGGCCCGCATACCGATGACCCGTCTAACACGAGAGGAGAAGAAAGACGGTCCGTTAGGTAGTCGCTATAGTGTCGTCTGTACATAGTATTTGAACCTTTCAAAAAATATTACGGTCTATTGCGGAAACGGTCCTCCGCCGCCTTGCCCCCCCATCATCTCCTGCATTCCCATTCCCATTCCCATTCCCATCGGGGACGCCGGCGACATACGCTGCTGTTGGGCGGCGTCCTCTGGATAGGGCATCTGGTCGGGCAGGGTATTGGCGCTACTGGTCAGATGCGCCTCATAGTGGGCGGCAAACGCATCTCGTACCTCCACAGACGCCAGATAAAACTCCGGTCTGCTCATAAAGTTCTGCAACACACGCAAGTGGACGCTGTGCATATCACGGTCGCTGACAATCACCTCCCCCGGCTTCTGCCCACCGCCAAAGAGGATGATATTCTCCAACGTCGCGCGGCGAAAGTTCTGCCATTCCGCTTCTCCGCCCACCGGCGTATCCAATCCCCTCTTGCGTACCTCAATCCGGTATTCAAACAAATCCATCACGCCCGTCGTCAGCGCCGTCAACAGGTCCTGCTTTTCCTTCTCGGCGCTCTTGGGCAGCATACTCCGAACGGTTACACGTACCTCATCATGAGCCGGTATTGCGGCATTGTCCAATTGCATCTGCCCTGTAGAGGGGTCCAGCGTAATCCCCATCAGAGAATCATCCAGATGTGTAATCTCCACCAGTCGGTCCTCCGTCCACACCAGCCGCGCCACATTCAGCGCCGCCTCATAGCATCCGATAAACGCATGCGACAGCGACGCCACCGTCGGGCTGATAGGCATATTGGACACCTCGTACAAGAACCCCAATCCAGACCCGCTATCCACCCTCCCCGGCGCCGCACCCCGCATCATCTCCGTCGGCTGGTTGCTCATCCGCTGCATCAGCTCCACCGCCACCTTCAGCGTATGCACCGGCGCTAATCCCGTATTGGCGGGCGCAATGTTGAACGGTTGTAGTTGATACGGACTGGTATAATCCGGTTCATACCGTATCCTGCGTATCCCATCCGTCCCGCGCATTACTTCTGTCGGTATCCCCAGCGTCGTCGGTTCGCACAATAGACCAAACGTATCGGCATCTTGCACATTCTGCAGGAGATTCGCCAGTGTATTTTCAATCTCCACGTTAATGGGCATCAGTATCGAACAGAACGACCGCCCCCAGAATCCGCCTGCCGGAATATCCCGCGCGATATGGATGGGCATCCGCATTCCCTTGCCGGACCAATTATTGTGGTGTATCTCCTTCTTCCCACACAGAATCGTATAATCCTTCAACATCCCATTGCCGTCGTCCGTCCATACTTCAACGAACATCACGGCTTTCTCTGTACTCTGTCGTCCCCCCCTTGTCTTGCGCGACGAGGACGACCCATACAACTCCTGTGTCGCATCTCCCATCGTCGAAATCGCGCCTGTAATCGACACCGCCTCCGTGAACGTCGCAAACGACTCGTGTGCGCTGGTGTTGGCAAACCCCACCGGCACCTCAATCGTCTGCATCTCGTCCCACACCTTCGCCGCAGGACCCGGCGCTACCGACAGTTGCTTTACCCACGACAGCGGCACCATGCGACAGCGGGCGATACCCCGTGTGTCGAACGGCTCAATCGGATTCGGCGGAAGCGGCACCAACTCCCACGGCGGCACAATATCTATCCCGATATGTTCGCTGTCCTTCCACACCGCCAACCCAATCGTCCCATACTTCAACAGCGACGGTATCGCCAGCAGTTTCCGTTGTTCCACATACGACTCCGGAAACAGATAATCCAGCACTACCTGACCTGTCGCCGCCTTCTGGAGGTCTTCCAACCCAATCCCACGCTTGGATACCGACGGCCTCAGGTCCGCCTGCATCAGCCGTCCTACCTGCGTCTGAAGCACACTGACAATATCGTCATACCGAAACTTCAGTTCGCCTTCCTGATTGTAGAAGTTGGCGTCCACCAGCCCCCTCTGATAATCCAACGCGCCGAACTCCCGTGCTCCCTGTAGGTAGTAGTGTATCAGCCACCACTCCACCTCCCGCACATGGCGTAGCTGTGTGCCTTCGTCAATCAGCCGATTCAACGCCTCTTCCCGTGCCGAGGCGTCTTTGGGTAATATCAGTACATCCGCCATTTTCGTTCATCCTTGTACCGTGGTTCCAGATTCATATTCGTATCCGATTTGGGTTATCGCTATGGGACGGTATCGCCGCCTATTATAGCACAGGGCGGCGGTTAGGGCAAGGCCGTCCCGCTTGGCTATTCCGGCGTGACAGGCGGTATTTCGGTACCGACACGCAACTGGACACGACTACGCTGTGCATCGGGTGTTTGTTCGCCGGATTCTGTACGGGGGTGTGCCGGAGAGTCCGGCATCAGCGGGTTGGGCGGGCGGTGCGCCGGATTGGGGGTAGTACCCATCGGGGCAGCGTTACCCTGCTGCCGTAGGGCTGCTGGCGGTATCGGCGCACGGGGGTGCTGTACGCCCAGCGGGATGAAGGTCTGCGCGTTCTTTTGCTTGCCGGACAGGTACGCCAGCGCCAACAATCCGGCGACCACGGCCACACAGCATAGGCAGGCGCAGAGGGCGATAGCCACCAGCGCCCAGTAGGTGATAGGGACATAAACAGTCTGTTCCATTGTGTTAATCCTTTCTGTACACAAGCGTAGGAATGTAAGCCCGCCTTGTTCGCACGATGCGAGAGGACGGGCGGTATTTCAATCCAGTTTCCCGCGCATAACGAAGCCCTGTCTGTGTGGGCCGCCCCACGGCGCGGTCGTGGTGGGCGGTGTAGATAGACTCCAATACTTCCGGGGTCAGACCCTGCACCCCGAAGGCGTTTATCAGCGGAAGCCCCTGCCATTCAAACTGACCCTCCCTCATATACTGTTCGAAGGTTTTCGGCGGCGTCACGGCGCTAACGTTTCCACCCGCTCCTCGCGCGTGGACAATATAGTGCGCCATCGCCACCGCGTCAATAGCGTCGTCGTGTTCCAGCAAGTTCAGGTCATAGGTAAAATCCTCCGTCTGCGCATATAGCATATTGAACGGCCATTTGTTCTTCAGATAGGCCGGATATTTGATGCGTCCCGTTTCAAAGCGCCACTCCAGCGTCATAATACGGTCTGCTTTCGATGCGCCGCCGCGTACCCCCGCATACTCAACAGGCACAATACGCGGCATCCAGCGGGCGTCGTCGCCCAACTCATCGCGATGGGCGGCGACGTAGGTCGTCAGCGAATCCACCAGCATAATTTGGCGGGAAACGCTCTCTATCCCTATCACGTGGACACGCCAGCGGGCGCCGAGGCGGAAGATATTGCGCATCAGTATCGCCTCCGGCGCACGGCCCATCCACATATCCAACACCCAAAGGATATTGCTCCGGTCGAATCCCATTACGGCGATGCACGAATAATCGTGGTGCGCCGACAGCCCGCGTGCGGGGTCGAAGGCAATGATGCGGTACATCTTGCTGAACACCTCGGACGCCTGCTGCCGCTGTTCGACGCCGGTTGAATCATACCATTTCAACAACGCCCCGCTGTTCAACGACAGCGGGCCGGTGGGCTTATCGTGTTCTACGGTGTACTCGTTCAGAAGCGGGTCTATGCGAAGCGTTCTATCTTGCGTCGAACCGGGGCGGTTCATATATTCGGACATAAAGTGGGCCTCGCCGATTTCCTCCCGCCGCACCCGAAGCGTACCTTCGTCCCACTTCTCCCCCCACAGCAGTTCGGTCTTTCCGGTCTGCGGGTCTTCCGATAAGGCGGAGTAAATGCGCCGGTTCCAATAGGTAAAGCGCTTGTCGTCCCCGTAGCAGGCGTGGCCGATAAACGACCGTCGCCCAATCAGCGTACCTATCCAGTAAATCCCCGAACCGCTTTCCAGCATCGGGATAATCTGCTTGAACAAAAACCCCTCGAATCTATCCCGCGCCACCAGTGCGCCGCCTTCGGTATCGGGGTCGTATTCAGGGTCGTCCAAGATGAACAAGTCCGGTCGTGCGCCGCGTTTGCGCCCCGTAACGCTGAACCCCTGTATCTTCGACCCATTCAATAACTGCAAGTGGTGGCGGTTCCAAATCGCCATACCTCGTTTGGGGCGTTGCAGGCCGAAGTCCTGAATGATGTAGGGGTTCTCCTGAAACTGCCGGTTGAAGATTTCGAACCTGTCCTCAATCAGCTTATCGGTCGCCATACCCAGCGCAATGCGGATATACGGGCGCGTCAGCATCAGCATCAGCGGAAGCTCTGTACCGATGATAACGCTCTTGGCATACCCACGCGGGGCCGCCACCAAATTGCGGGCGTATTCAGCGGCAAACCGAATGAGGTCGTAGTGGAACGGCGGGCTTTCGGCGTAGTTGTGGTAGAAGAACCCCGGTTCGGTGGGTATCAGATACATCCGGCGAAACAGCATCCACGCGCCGACGAACGCGTCTATAGTGTTCTGGGTGGAAACCGCCGCCAGCCGTGCGTTGCGCTTGCCGTCCTCGCTCAACTCGGGGTAATCCGCAGGTAGCGGCCAGTACGGGTTCTCGTCCACGTACTGCATTATCCGGTCAATCGTACTATACTCCGCGTTTTCGGGCGGCGACATATTCATCCGCACACTCCTGCAGGGTATCCCATACCGCACCCATCACCGCGACATAGGATAGCCATTCTGGATTGGAAATATTCGTTCTAAGCAGCACCAGATACAACGGCCATCGGGATTCCAGATACCCCGCGCTGTGGAGTTTATTGGTAATCCGCTGGATATAGTAATCCGGGTCGCCGTCCTTGGCGTGCGGCGTCCACCACGTGATATGTCGGCCCATCAGCAGACGCTCTTGTGTACTCAACCGGCGCAGCATACAAGCCACCCGATGCCGCGTCAGCTTAGACGCCCGTATTTTCTGCAACAACTGCAGCCCGCGGGGGGTAGGCCGTCCACCCAGCGTACTCCACATACTATCCAGGCCGGACTGTTTTACCCCCTTTCCACGCGCTTTGGCGGCGGTCGTCATTAGTGTTTCCGCTTCCACCTCCTGCAGCGAGGACGCCTCATTGCCCGTCAGATTCTCCGTCTGTGTTGTCGGTAATCCAATCCACATAGGAGGGAGCGGTTCGGGTGAACGCAAGTCCTCGGAGGCTTTCGTGTAGAACCCCTCCGTCGGCGGCGATGGCGGGTTGTTTGACAACAACGCACGCGCTCGTTGCTGCATCTGCGCTATCTGTTCGGTGGTTAGGTGTTTCTGGTCGTTCTCCATTCACACTATCCTTTCGTTGTGGTGTACATTTATCGTTATCCTGCTGTATAGGCGTTGTACAGGTAACCCCGTCGGTAGCGTCGCGGACAGGTATGGGTGAAGGAGAACAGAAGGAGGGTACGCTGTCCGACTGTCCGACGGGGCTTGGCTGTTGTGTCCCTATATCAGGCGATGTCGTGAACTCGACGTCCTTGACTGGAGGAAGCGGCGACTCATTTCGTAAACGCCGCACCGTCGCCGTAGCCGACACCGCCGACGATAACTTCTGGCGGGTCTTCTGCATCTGCTGTTCCAGCATTTGTTCCTGCCGCTTCATCGCCTCAAACTGTATCGCACGGTCAATGGCCTTGTTCACCCGTGTGTTGATAGCGTTCATTGCCGCTATTTTCACCGAGGGTTTATCCGACTGCCGCGCCATTTCAATCAGGGTTTCCAACTGCTCCTCTATCGTGTACCCCTGTTCCCGGAGTATCTTCTCAACCGCTGTGACTCGTGTGAAGTCCCCCACGCGATTTACGCGAAGCAACTGCCCTGTCAGGCCTTCTCGTTTCCGTCGTGCAAGATTATCGTTGCCCATACCCCTATACATACGTCCAGTCGTCCAGAATGTTCACCGTGGTTCCAGATGTATTTTGGGAATCGTCGCTATAGGGGAATCGGCACTGTGGGGAAACCATCGCTATAGGGTACTCGGCGCTATGGGGGAATCGGCGCTGTGGGGGTTAAGATGGGTAAGATAGTTGTGAAAAAAAGTACATATAACAGTGCTTTATTCACAATAAATCTTCTGTGGGTGTGGCTGGGGGTACCCCTGCACCCCCTATACACCCCCCAGAAAAAACGTAACTCCTTAATACTGCGTGAGATACACGCGTTTTTTCTGCGAAAATCTTCAGGGGGTGTGGTTTTCCCGACTATCGCGATTTCCAAAAAGGGGGGGTATATATTATTTATTTATTTATTTATTTACTTACTGCGCGTACATGTACTATTGTGCGCCTATAGTACGCGCGCTCCTATAGTATGCGCGCGCCTATAGTACATGCGCGCGCCGTAGCGCCCCCTGTAGGAGGGGGCGCTGGGCGGTGGGTGTGTTAGAACGGTCGTCCGGAGTCGTCGAATCCGGGGGTACCGGCTGCGGAGGCGGCCAGGTGTTCCAGTTCGGTATCCAGCATGGGAATCTCGTCGCCGCTGGCGGCCTGCTGCGTGGAGGCGGGGGCGGGGGAGGGGGCGGAGGAGGCGGAGGCGGAGCGCGGGCGCCGGCGGCGCAGGAGGTTGCGCGCTGTGTGTTTGTCGTTGTCGTATTCGGCGGCCTTCAGGATGGCCGCGTCGTCCAGCGTCGGGGCTTCGTAGGGGCTGTTCTGCGGGGCGGGTGCGACGCCGTACGCCTCCAGGCGCCGTTGGATGCCCCGACAGCGGCGGCATAGGAGGTCGAGGCCGTCGGGCTGTGAGGCGTCGGGGGCGAAGGCGACCTCAGACCGGTGGAATACACGCCCACACCATAGAGAGGCGCAGCGCTTGTACTTGTGGGTGCGGGGCGTCAGGTACCCGCTGGCATCGGACGGTCTGCTGAAGGGCGGGATGTCCATCGACGCTTGGATATGCTTGGCGTACTGTGTGCGAGCGAGGGCGAGGTGTTCCGGAAGGATATCCAGGGGCGTCGCGTAGCGCTTTTTCCACCGTTGTTTGTCCTTGTGGTGGTCGCACAGCACACAGATAGACATCATCCCGTCCGCGTGTGTCTTGTCGCGGTGGAAGAAGTCCGGCGTAGCGGGGTAGTACACAAAGGCGTTCAGGCGCCGGGAGCAGTTGGCGCAAACCTTGAAACGCTCTATATCGTCCAGCGGGTACTCGACGTAGCGTTTCGTTCCTGGATGATAGATGCGGGTGAACACGACCCGCGCGGTATTGGGGTGTAAGCGCACGGCGCGGGAAGGGGGCGGAAGCTTGGCGGCCAGTGACGCAAGCGGCATATCCCCCCCAACGCGGGATAGCAATTCAAGAGTAATTTTCGTGTTCTCACGGCTGTCTTTGAGCGGATTAACCCAGATAGTGTTCATCGCCATTATCGGCTCGTTGATGGTGTCGAGGTAATCGTCGGCATCATCGCTCATCGGCTGTAGTACTGTTACTACTTTCATTGTAAGCTCCACTGTAGGGTGTTGTCGTGCGGCTTTCGGCATCGACCGAGAACCTTATGGGGGCATACGCCACACCCCCCAAAATGTTCGCGTCTTTTTCGCCCGCTGCCGCCCCGCCGTCGCCTCGCTGTCGCTCACCGCCGCTCGCAGCCGCCGGACGCCGGCGCACCGCCACCGCCGAACGCCGCCCGCTACGCGTGGGTGTGGGGGGTGTATAAGTGCCACCCACACCCACAGACCACACCCACAGACGCACGAAAATCAGAAAAATCCGCATTTTTAGAGCGTTATAAGGGGTAGCCATACCACCTTTTTGGAGAGTGCGTTTTTTTAGTAGACATACTCCACCGACAACCACACCCACCCGCGCCCGCACGCGCCCGCCCGCGCCTGCCCCCACGCACGCGCCCCCGCCCGCAACCGGAGGCATGGGGGCATCTGGAACCACGGACCTCAGGAATTGCCCCACGTACTGCACGCACCGTACGCACCGCGCGGGGTGGGGGAGGGCGAAAATGTTACGGGGGGGAGTTAAGCGGGAGAGGGGTCTTTCCGCCACCTTCGCCACTCGCGCGTGGGGGTCAGGTGGGGTGGGGTGTCGCTGCTGGAGGGCGGGTTTTGGCGCGCGCTGCGGGCATTCTGGACAGGGATAGTCGATAGCAAGATTAGTACAAATGGAAACCGGAAAGCCGGATGTGCGTGAGCGCCCGGCGACCGGCACCCGGCACCCGGCGACCGGCGACCGAGTGCGTGATTCTCGTGGTTGCGGATGGACGATATCTTTTTTAGCGGGCCAAAAAAAAACGCCTGCAGGCCACCACGACCTGCAGGCGCCTTTAGAACTTTACAGGAGTTCCGGCTCCTCCTGCTGCGGCTCGGGCGGCAATACAAGGTATTGCCGACTATTCCGCCCGTCCGCAATGACCCGGGTGAACCGGGATGGAACATGTATGGCGTCTAACCCCACTTGGCGAAGTATTCGTTCGCCCGTGATGGGCTTGTTATAGCCCTGTAACCGGACGCCGGTTCCCCACATGGGGAACCCTCTCCTGATGGTGTGGGGTTGGCCCTTGAGGGGCACCCCATACAGTTTTTTCAATAGCGATTCCAGTTCCTGAATCTTCATTTCCGTTTCCATAATGTTACTCCTTTAAAAAAGGAAAGTTAACGTTTTGACCGGCCCCCCGCGGGCCGGTCTTATACTACATATATATACGGCACGCTCGCAGCTAAGTCAACTATTTTTCCCGCCCTCTCCCAAAATCGACAGCATAGTGTAACTCTACTATCTCCATCTACACCACCCTCTACCCTTCCCCACTACACCCCCCTTCCCTAATTGCCGACCCCCCGTGACCACATACCCACCTACTCCCCATCCCCACCAACAGGAATTACCACTCACCCACCCCCCTCCATCCCCTCCGCGCATAAAAATACCCCCCTGTACCTCCACAGTACAGAGGGGTAACGGCACCCCACAGGAACATACTATCCCTGCACGCCCCGTCCTCCCCACCCAAATAGCTCCCTCTCCCACCGCCTATTTCCCGCTATCGGCGCCCAATATCTCCCCACCAATCCCTGTATCTTCCCCCTCATGCCCTCCCTCTTCTTCTCCAATACCGCCCTCTCCGCCTCCCACGCAAAGGACACCTGTGCGGTCCTACTGTTCCCCTTGACCACTGTCCCCACCACCATCCGTGGCGTCCCCTCCCTGACCACCCCTACCCGCTGCTGCATTGTCGCCCGTGTGGGAGGTATATAGAAACATAACATACCCTCTTTCTCCTCTATCCCATACCCATCCTGGTACCCCCACTCCCATATCTGGTACGGCGAGAGTGAGTACCCCACCTCCGCATCAGGGCATAGCAGTACCTCCCCCTGATTGCACTCCACTGCCAACAGCCCCACCTTCTCCTTCTTCCACTCCCCATCCTCATAGTAGGGTGTCACCATCCCCGGCAACATCCACCCCATCTCCTCCCACCACCGCCATAGCTCTGTCAGCATCCTCCGAGCTACCGCCCTCTTCCTATCCCCCACCTCCCCCTCTTCCTCCTCCTGCCCCTCCGTGGCCCCTCCCCCCATACGTAGCATCTCATCCTGCCTAAGCATACGCCAATCCCATATCCCTGTCCACACCGTCGTATCCCCATCCCTGTACGACAGATGTACCGGTTCCAGCAGGGATACGGTATCCCGTACCCCATTGTCATTCTTATGTAACCCCAACACAGGTATGTTACGGCGTACCTCATTCCCCCACACATCCGGCACCAGTGAGAACACCCCTTTATCCCTCCCCTTCTCCATCATCCCCCACCACTGTTGCCGTGTATTGGCCACGGCTATCCCCACCCTGCGCAGCAGCTCCCTGTAGATATCCTCCGGTAGAGGATATATCGCTATCCCCTCCGCCATCGCCTCCAGGGTAGCAAACCCCCTCCTCACCAGGTGTGCCAAATGGGCGCCCTGCATCCCCCTATACGTCCTATACCACCCCTTCGCCCTCCGGATGGAGATACCGTCATCCTCCCCATACACAGTACTCGGCCCCGCAACCTTCACCCCCCCACTATACCGGGACCGGCTACTCCTCCTCGGGGCTATCACGTCACACATGTAGTCCGCAAGGGACTCCACCCCCAGGCACCTATTCCCACAGTACCCATTGAGGACGGGTACCGCTACCCCCTCCTCCGCCGTACCGAGTACCTCCGGCTGTACCCATATACCGAACCCCAGTACCATCACCGGCAATAGGGCATCCCACAGACTATCGGGTAACCCCACTACCACCACG
>Ga0308419_1000316_pt1 | contig 36872 bp, 26 predicted proteins | sample HotsprSampleMS50_FD_203674 | JGI IMG/M metagenome (GOLD analysis project Ga0308419, IMG submission 203674) | Hot spring phototrophic mat microbial communities from Mushroom Spring, Yellowstone National Park, Wyoming, United States - 20090730_MS50 ... | reverse complement strand
TATATACCAATTGATCTATTAGAAAAATATGGTATAAAAAGTTTAGAAATAAATTCGATTAATAAATCAAATATTCAACAGTTATTAAATGAAATTTATGATTATACAGAAAAATTTTATAAATTTGGTTTTGAAATAACTAAAAAAATAAAAAACAAAAGGTTAGAATTAGAGTTAAAATTGACAATCTTAGGTGGATATACTATTTTAAGAAAAATTAGATTACTAGAAGATAAAATATTATTCGAAAGACCAAAATTAAATAAGTTTGATATCTTAAAAATTATATTAGATTTAAATAAATATTATGAATATGCTTACTCAATATGATTTAGCAAATTACGAAAAAGTAGAACCTCCTATAACTAATAAATCAAACTTTGCATATTCATTTAAATTATTACCTAAAGAGGAACGTTTAGCTATAAACTCTATATACGCTTTTTGTAGTTATCTCGATGATATTGTAGATAGTTCTCCCAATATAAATTCTAAAATTATTATTAAAAAATTGGATAGATTGGCATGGTGGGAGCAAGAAATTGAAAAAATTTATTCTGATAAAATTGATAATTACATATTAAAAACATTTCAAAATGTAGTTAAAAGGTTTGATATACCAAAACAGTATTTCTTAACATTAATTGATGGTGTAAGAACTGATTTAATTAAATATAGATATAATACTTTCGATGAATTAAAAGATTATTGTTATAGTGTTGCATCAATTGTTGGTTTAATCAGTATAGAAATTTTTGGTTATAAATACGAAGAAACTAAAAATTATGCAGTTAATTTAGGATATGCGTTACAATTAACTAATATATTAAGAGATTTATATTCAGATGCACAAAGAGGTTATATATATATTCCTAAGGAAGATTTGATAAAATTTAATTATACAGAAGAAGACATTTTAAATGCCAATTATAATGAAAATTTTATAGAATTGATGATGTTCGAAACTGCTCGAGCAAGAGAATTCTATTACAAAGCACGCTCTTATCTAAGAACGGATGAAAAACCGACAATTATTCCCGCTGAGATAATGGACGCAATTTATTATCGACTTCTTGAGAAAATAGAATTAAACAATTATAATGTCTATTCTAAAAAAATTAAAGTTTCTAATATTCATAAAATTATGCTATCATTCAAAAAATGGGTTTCTATGAAAATGTTTATTCAAAGATTTCTAAATAGAAACAACAAAATATAAATAAAAATTATTATTTTTGTTTTTTAATTTAATATAAAATTTAATTAAAATGAATATTGAATTTTCAGCTGAAGAATTACAAGAAATTGAAAAACACTTTAATAAATATCCCGAAAAAAAAGCTGCATTGATGCCTGTATTATGGATGGCGCAAAAAAAATGGGGATGGCTATCTAAAGATGTTATGGAATATGTTGCTAAATTGCTTGAATTACCATCTTCGCATGTAGAAGGTGTGGCATCGTTCTATACGATGTATTTCAATAAGCCAATGGGTAAATTTCATATCCAAGTTTGTACAAATATTTCTTGTATGTTAAGAAATGGTCAACAAATCTACGAGTTTGCTAAAGATTATCTAAAAATAAATCACAACGAAAGAACTGAAGATGGCTTATTCTCTTTAGAAGAAGTAGAATGTATGGGTGCTTGTGGTGGCGCTCCAATGATAGCAATAAACGAAGATTTCTACGAAAATATCAATATCGAACAGTTTAAAGAAATTTTAGAAAATTTAAAACAAAATCAGTAATTTTTTAAATTTTTTATTGTCTTAATTATTAAATATGTTCATTTTTAAAAATATTACTTTTTCTAAAATATTACTATTTATAGTAACTGTCGTATATTTATTAAATATTATTTTTAATGAAATATTTACACATTATTTAGTATTATACCCTAATTTAATTTTAGAAAATTTCGAATTTTGGCGTATTTTATCATTCCCTATTTTAATTAATAGTTTTGATGGTTTATTAATTTTCTTATTTTCGTTCAATTTCTTTGCTCCTAAGTTAGAAAAATTAATAGGTCACTTTAGATTTTTTGGTATATCGTTTATTTTATCTATAATTTTTGGTAGTTTGTTTGTATTATTATTTTCAAAGATTAATATCGCATTTTCAGGTTTTGACCATATCGGTATATTTGTAATCACTCTTTATTTATTGTTTAAGCCAAAATCAAACTTAAATATATTCAAAACTAAAGTTAATGTTTTACCAATTACATTACTTTTTATTGTTTTATGGATATGTGTTAAAATTTATATTTATGGATTAAATGACTTTAACGAAGCGATAACTTCTATATCATCTATAATTTTTGGTGTTATATCTTCTGTAGTTGTTTATTTTAAAATGAAATCAAATGTATTATCAGCTCATAATATCACAAAATCAATCATCGAAGAAGCCCATAATTACCAATTTGATAATTCTAATTTTAATGAACAAAAATCTCAAAACTTTTTATATAATATTGATAAACTAAAAAAATCATCAAAAGAAAATCAGTTAAATGATTTTGAGGATGATATGATAGAAATTTTTGAAAAAGAAATGGAATTAAACGAAGATAAATTAAACGAAATTCTCGATAAAATAAATTCTAAAGGGAAAGATTCACTTACAATTTTTGAAAGAAAATTTTTAATTGACTATTCAAAAAAAATTTAAATAATATGAAGGAAATAAAATGGCAGATAAACAAAATTATCTTAAAAAAGATAAAATAGTAAAACATATTGATATTAAGTCGTTTGATACTACTAATATAGTTAATCAAATGGGTGAGACTGCATTTCAAGCACGAAACTTATTTAGAGCAGCCAAAATTTACGAAATGATGATTAACGATACTAATTGCTGTTTGTATCTTACTTTAGCTGGATCGCTTATTAGTGCAGGAATGAAAGGTATTATAGTTGATTTAATGAAGAGTAATATGGTAGATGCAATAGTATCTACAGGTGCAAATATTGTTGATCAGGATTTTTTAGAGGCTTTAGGCTTTTATCATTATCAAGGCACTCAATTTGTAGATGATAATGAACTAAGAGAATTAATGATTGATAGGATTTATGATACATATATTGACGAAGAAGACTTAAGAGTCTGCGATATGACTGTAGCAGAAATTGCTAATAATATGAAACCAGGTGCTTATAGTTCGAGAGAATTTATAATAGAAATGGGTAAATATCTTGTTGAAAAAGATTTAGGTAAAGATTCTATAATTAGAACGGCATACGAAATGGGAATCCCTATTTTTTGTCCAGCATTTTCTGACTCATCGGCAGGCTTTGGGTTAGTGCATCATCAATTTAATAGAAAAGGCGAAGTAGTTTCAATAGATTCTGCAAAAGATTTTTTAGAATTAACAAAGACAAAAATAAAGATTGGAACTTCAGGCATTTTTATGCTTGGAGGTGGTGTACCTAAGAATTTTATTCAAGATGTAGTAGTAGCTGCTGAAGTTTTAGGAATTGATGCAGAAATGCATAAATATGCAGTTCAAATTACAGTTGCAGACGAAAGAGATGGTGGATTATCAGGTTCTACTTTAAAAGAAGCAAGTTCTTGGGGTAAGGTAGAAACTACTTATGAACAGATGATATTTTCTGAAGTAACTATTGCTTTTCCTTTAATTGCAAGCTATGTTTATCATAATAGTAATTGGAAGTCTCGCTCTGGAAGAAAATTAAATGACTATCTAAATAATCAATGATACCAAAATATATTAATTCGAAAGAATGTCTTAATCTTCTTTTGAAATCTAATCAAATTGTAATTACAACGCATACAAACCCTGATGGAGATGCAATAGGCTCAGAAATGGGTTTGTATTATTTTTTAGTTGATATTGGTAAAAATGTAGTAGTCATTAATGATAGTTTTACTCCAAGTAATTTAGAATTTCTCGATCCATTAAAAAAAATAAGAGTATTTAACTATCAAGATGATTTAAATTTTATTATAAATTCTGATTTGATTGTTATTTTAGATCTAAATGTATCTAAAAGACTAAAATCAATGGAAGAAATTATTACCCGTTCTAAGAACTATAAATTACTTATTGATCATCATATTAATCCATCCATAGATGCCAATTATTATTTTGTTGATACAGATGCTACTTCTACCGGCGAATTAATATGGGAGATTATCAAAAAAAAAGTCAATCGAAATAATAAAAATATTGCTGAATCATTATATACTGCAATAATTACCGATACAGGAAGTTTTAGATTTCCAAAAACTGATAGTAATATTCTTAGAATTGCTGCTGATTTATTAGAAATGGGTGCAGATCCCGTAAAATGCTATGATATGGTATACAACCAAAATTCATTGTCTGCAATGTTAATCAAAGGAGAAGCATTAGCAAATATAAAACTATATTTTAATAATCAAATTTCTGTTCTAAAACTTACAAAAGAAATGTTCGAAAAAACTAAAGCTACGATTGAAGATACTGATAATTTAGTAGAATACACTTTATTTATAAAAGATGTAAAACTTGGTATTTTCATATCTTATCTTTATGATAGACCCGAAATTAGAGTTTCTTTTCGTTCTAAAAAAGATTTCCTATCAGCAAGAGAATTAGCTCAAATTTTCGGTGGTGGAGGCCACGAGCAAGCAGCAGGTGCGCGTTTATTTAATGTTTCTATTGATGAAGCTGAATCAATAATATTAAATGAAGTAGAGAAGAAAATTAAATATTATAATCTATATTTCTAAAAATTTTGCATTTATTTCATCATTAATCATATATTGAAAAATAATAATTTCATTTAATATTATCTTTTTGGAAACATAAATTTCAATGTATAATTTAAAATCAGTTTTTAAAAAAGTATAATTAATAATTTCGGGATTTAAATGAATGTTATGTTTATTAATTTCTATTAATTGGGTTTGATAATCGGCATTAAATATTTTAAAAAAAGAAAAATTATTAAAATTGGAATTTAAATCAATCAACATTTTTATTAAATTTTCTTCCACTATATAATTAATACTTTTAATAACTTCGCCTATGGAATGCATTGTTGCTGTATTTTCAATATAGATTATTTTTTTACTACTTAACAACAATTCTTTTTCTATAAAATTTAATATTGATAAATTATTTAAATTTTCTAAGTCAGAAAATTCATATAAAGGTTTATCTAATTCTTTTGGATAATCAATCTTCAACAAATTATAAACTTTTCTAAGGTAATACCTAAAAATATTATCAAATATAGGTTTTGTTTCTGTAGGATGTTCTGGTCCGTACCACCAAAACCAATCAGACCCTTCTGCAATCATAATAGAATTATATACTTCATTATAAGTATTTATATCAATATCATTTTTCCTTCGTTCAAATTCTTCTCTTGCTTTGGAAAGAAAGTTCCAAGCTATCAAGTCTTCGTTATGACCAATCCATATCGAAAAATTGCCATTAATCCAAGATCCTGCAGAGATATTTTTTATATTTCTTTTTATTGTTTGATTTTCAACTATGGATGAAAAAGTAACAGTTTCTATATATTCATTTTCACTTATTTTTTGATATAAAGATCTTAAAAATGGTATGCCATTTTCACGATAATATTCCCAACAATTTTCTCCATCTAAAATAATAGATACTATAGCTTCATCTATTGCTTCAATTCCAAAATTATTAATTATAGAATTTCTTATAGCAATTAAATTATTTATAAAATCAGTCGAGGCATCTTCTTCATTCCAGCTTGAGTATTGAAAACCAATTTTATCAGATAAATTATGGTCTCTGAAAAAAATCACAATTTCTTTATCTTCTTTATTATATTTATAAGGAAAATATTTTAATAAATGATTTCCAAAATTCAATGAATTAAATAAAACAGTTTCGTCGCTAGCAACCCATTTAACATTATTATCTATATATAAATCTAAAGTATCATTAGAAATTGACCCTTCAGATGGCCACATTCCTATAACTTCGAAATCGAATATTTTATTGAAGTAATCTCTTGCGTCTGAAATATGTTTATTTGCGTCTTCAGGATAATTAAAATTAGGCTCGGGTAATTTAATATTGGGTAAGTTTTCTAATGCAGAGCGAGAATTGATTATTAATGGCAAAATAGGATGATAAAATGGAGAGCAAGAAATATCTATTTGACCAATATTTTTTAATGTTTTATATTGATTTACGATTAATTTTAAAACTTCTAATTGTTCATTTATTAATATTTGCTTGTCGTATTCGGTAAAATTAGAGCCTTTATTTTTAAGTTCTTTAATCAATTTTCTTTGAGATGAAAAATATCCAAACCACGATAGATTAAACCAAACTTGTAAATCTCGCCATTCATTTATATTAAAAGTATTTAAATTGTAATTATTTGCTTTTGCTTTTTCGTATATTTCGTAATATCTTTTATTTGGAAAAATCATATTATGAAAATTTGCTGAAAAGAAATATTTAAAAATTAGTTTTTTATCATCTTCTGATAGTTTATCAGCTTTTTTGAGAGTTAATTTCTGAACAATATCTACAGTTTTTTTACTTATATATTCTTCTAATTGAATGTTCAATGAAGGTGCAAAGTTGAATGTTTGCTTAATTTTCGGAAATTCCTTTAATACTTCTGGAATATCATAATAGTCTTTAGTTCCGTGCAATAATACCCAAGGTAAAACAAATTCATTTTCGATTTTATAATATGGTTGATGTTGATGCCATAAAAAAGCTATTTTTAATCTATTCATTCGCTTATTTTGTTATTTTTAAAACTTTAAAATAAAATAAAAATTTTAAATTGTAGATTAAAATTAAATTTAAGCTAAAAAAGGCAATATATGGAAGTAATTAATAGCATAAAATTAATGCAAGAAATATCCGAGTCAATTAGAAATTCTGGAAAGAAAATTGCTGTAGTACCCACAATGGGTTATTTGCATATGGGGCACCTTTCTTTAATTAACAAAGCTAAAGAAATAGCCGATATTGTAATTACAACTTTATTTGTTAATCCTACTCAATTTGGTCCTAACGAAGATTATGATAAATATCCGCGTGATTTCAATAGAGATTTTGAATTAACTAAAAATAATGGTTCAAATTATTTATTTTATCCTGATACAAAAGAGATGTATCCAATTAACTTTTCAACTTGTGTTGAAATAAGTAGAATTACAGAAAAATTCGAAGGTGCGTTCCGTCCTGGACACTTCAAAGGTGTAGCAACAGTAGTAGCTAAATTGTTTAATATAACAAAGCCACATTATGCTATTTTTGGACAAAAAGACTATCAACAGACTTTAGTTATTAAAAGATTAGTTGAAGATTTAAATTTTAATATTGAAATAATAATTGCTCCAACAATAAGAGATTATGATGGATTGGCTCTAAGTTCGAGAAATACTTATCTAAGCACATCTGAAAGAGAAAAGGCTGGAATTTTGTTTAAAGCAATAGAAACAGTAAAGTCTGAAATTGCTAAGGGACAGAGAGAAAGATTAATTTTAAACTCTTACCTTCATAAAACATTAAGACAGATACCTGAAATTAAAATTGACTACGCTTCTTGTGTTATTGCTAATACATTAGAAGAACCTGAATTTTTCTTACCAGGAGATGAAGTAGTGATTTTGATTGCTTGCTATTTAGGTAAAACGCGATTAATAGATAATTCAATAATTAAAATACCATATTCTTTGAACGAAAGTAATTTTAAAGAAGATTATATATAAAAAATAAAAAAAAAGACGTTCCTAAGAACGCCTTTTATTGAGAGCCGGATGACGGACTTGAACCCCCGACCTGCTGATTACAAGTCAGCTGCTCTACCAGCTGAGCTAATCCGGCAATTTTGTGATTTCAAAAATAATACATTTTTTAAAATTAGCAAAATACTTTTTTAAAATTTTTAAAAAAGTTCAGGAAATAATGATTCTTCAATAATTTCGCACCAAATATGACCAATTAAAATATGTGATTCTTGTATTCTGGCAGTTATATTACTTGGGACTATTACTGATAAATCGCATTCTTTTGCAATTTTTCCACCATTGCCACCTAATAAACCTATAGATTTGATATTTTTATTTTTTGCCTCAATAATAGCTCTTAATACATTTTCAGAATTACCGCTTGTAGAAATACCAATCAAAACATCACCTTCTTTACCCAATCCTTCTACAATTCGAGCGAAAACATTTTCGTATCCAATGTCATTACCACCCGCAGTCATTATTGATGGATCTACAGTTAAGGCTATTGCGGGCAGAGCAGCACGATTTACACTACTTCTATATCGTATTACAAGTTCTGCGGCAATATGCTGGCTATCTGCAGCACTACCTCCGTTACCACAGAGCATTATTTTATTTCCTTGTGATAAACATTTAGATAAAATTTCTCCTGTCTTAATTATATCTTCTTTGCAACTTGATAATACTAATTGTTTAGTATTGATTGATTCTTGTATTGATTTTTCTACAAGACTATTAAAATTTTTCATAAGAACCTCTATTCAGTATTTTTACGAATTATAGCTAATAATTGCTCTCTGCCCATATTAGTTTTTGATGAATAGGGCAGAACCTCTATTACATTTTTACACTGAGAAACAACATTTTGTAATTGCTTTTGTCTTTCGATTATGTTTATACCGCTTATTTTATCACATTTAGTTAATACTACTAAAAATTTTTTATTGTTTATTTCATACCATTCCATTAGTCCTAAATCTGTTTCTGTAGGGTCGTGCCTTGCGTCAATTAAAGTAATTATTAATTTTAAATTTTCTCTTTTTTCTAAATAACTGAAATTAAGTTTTTTCCATTCATTTCGCAATTCTTTACTAACTGCAGCAAATCCAAAACCTGGTAAATCTGCGAAAGACCATTTATTTTCTACATTAAAAAAGTTTATTAGTTTAGTCTTACCAGGTGTAGAGCTAACTAATGCTAAATTTTTCTTAAGAACTATACTATTTATTAAAGATGATTTACCAACATTAGACCTACCAATAAATGCAATTTCAGGTAAATTAATTTCGGGAAAATCCTTAACCGAAGCAGCACTTTTGATAAATATTGCAGATAGTTGTTTCATTCTAATCCAATATTATTTATTTTTTCAACATATTTCATTGCATCAAATTTTCTTTCAAGTCCATTTGCATTCATATATCTGATTTTTCCAAAAATGGGACGCTCGAACCATGGTCTATCGTGAATACCACCAATAGACCACATTATTCCTGTATATCCATTAGGGTCTCTTCCATCTAATTCATATTTATCATTAAGATAAATTGCTATCTGAATTGCTTCTTCGGGTGATTTGGTCCATTCTAAAATTTTCTTAGCCCAATACATCCTCATATATCCGTGCATTTTCCCAGTTTTTACCATTTCTAATTGAGCAGCATTCCAATATATATCGTGAGTTTTTGCATATTCGAATTCTTCGATAATATATAAATATTCTCTTGGATCATCTTGATGTTCTATTAATGTTTGTTTAGCCCAGTTTTGTAATCCATCGAAATTATCATAATTTTCATTATAGAAGCAATAATTATCAGCCAATTCGCGACGTACGAATAATTCTTCTATAAATGTTTTTTTAGATTCTTCAGATATATCCGATTTATTTACTTCTGTCACTATTTGTTCAGCTGAAATTTGTCCAAAATGTAAATAAGGAGATAAATCTGATTGATAATTTACTGTAGGAATATTTCGTAATTCGTGATATTTATTTGCTCTTTCTTCTAAAAATTTTTTTAATTTTTTTTGGGCTTCATTTTCACCAGATTCGAATTGTGATACAATGTTAGGTTCTTGTTCATAAATACTTAGATCATACTCTAATTTTGAATTTTCTACCTGTTCTCCGAAAGGATGTTTAACTAATTCAAACTTTTCATTTAAATATAATGGTAATAATTTATGTAATTTTGGACGAATGGTATAAGCAGCAAATTCTTCTTTATCTGAAGCAACTCTTACGGGTACTATATTGTGAGCATCTACTTCTATAAAGGGGCAATTTATTAAATTTTTAACTTCATTTTTCCATTTTTTTTTTATTTTCAAGGGGTCAAAATCAGTAATTAGAGTATCACAATTAATTTCATTTACGTATTTTGAAATTACTAGGGGAACATCTCCTTTTAATAATTTAAATTTAATATTATATTCTTCGAGCTTAGAATTAATTTTATCTAAACCTTTAAGCATAAAATCGAAATGTCTAACTGTAGCACCTAAAAAGTAGTTGCTTAAGCCAAAAATTACTATCAGTGGTTTTTTCTTTTCTATTGCTAATTTTTGTGAATACTCTAATGCTCTATTCCAATATATTCTTTGGTCTCTACTCATCCAATAAATTAAAGGACCATTTCCTGATATGCCATCTTTAATTAAAAAATCTCTTTTCATATTGATTTAAGATAATGGTTCTCTTCCTATTTCTATCCATTCTTCTTTTGATGGTCCATATAATCCAGGTACTTTCAAACCTGCTTGACGCATCAAAATAGTAATTTGTGCTCTATGGTGTATTTCGTGCCTTAACAACATATTAAAAGCGCTACCAATTGTCCAGTTTTCTCCATAAAGATTTACAAATTTACTTAAATCATCATCATTAATCTTTGATTTAATTTGATCAAAAACTTGATTATATAAATTTTTATAAGTTGTAATTATTATATCTATAGATTTTGGAACTTCTAATTCGTTAATTTCACTGTTGAATTCTAATCCAATTCGAGATAATAATTCAGGTACAGTCGCAGTAATATGCCAAGCAATTTTACCTAAGGAGCGGCCTTCGGGGTATACTTTTTGGTTTAATGATTCATTAGTAAGAGCATTAAAAACTCTTAAAGTAGCATTAGATTCATTTTGTAAATCTGAAATTACTTCTTCAATATTTTGATACATTTTATTACCTTTAATAAATAAAAAAATTAAATTTGTAAGTTATTGTAGAAATATATAAGAAATTATTTTGAAAAAAAGATTAGTATTTGAATGTAGTTCTTGTGGAGCTAAATACTCAAAATGGACGGGTAGATGTAGTAATTGCGGAGCTTGGAACTCTTTAATTGAAGTTGTAGAAGAAACTTCTAAAAATAAAATAGTCCAAAATTATACTATTAGTAACATTTATAAATTATCAGAAATAGATAATGAACCTGAATTTAGAATAAAGACTAAAATCAATGAATTAGATAGAGTATTAGGAGGCGGAATTATTCCAGGATCTTTAGTCTTAGTTGGTGGTGATCCAGGTATAGGTAAATCTACATTAATGCTACAAATGTGCGGAAATTTGCATAAAGATTCTATTTACATAACAGGAGAAGAATCATTAAAACAAATAAAATATCGCGCACAAAGATTAAAAGGAATAAATGATATATCAGTTTGCTCAGAAACAGAAATAGAAACAATTATTAATACTATAAAAAAAACTCAATCAAAAATTGCAGTAGTGGACTCTATTCAATCAGTATTCTCTGATAATATTGATGCAACTGCAGGAAGTATATCTCAGATTAGAGAATCAGCAATGAAACTTTTTAATTTAGCAAAACAAGAAAATATTTCTATTTTTTTAATTGGACACGTTACAAAAGATGGAATAATTGCTGGACCAAAAATTTTGGAACATACTGTTGATACAGTTATTCAATTCGAAGGAGATAAAAATTTTACCTATAGAATACTCAGAGCTTTAAAAAATAGATTTGGTTCTACAAATGAAATAGGAATATTCGAAATGAATATTGATGGATTAACTGAAGTATTAAATCCATCAGAAGTATTTTTATCAAATATAAATAAGGATGAGAATGGTATTGCCATAGTATCAGCTATCGAAGGAACAAGACCTATTTTAATAGAAGTTCAATCCTTAGTAAGTCCATCAGGATATGGTATGCCACAAAGAGTATCTAATGGATTCGATAGTAGGCGTCTGCAAATGATATTAGCTGTAATTGAAAAAAGATTAGGTTTTCAATTAAAAACTCAAGATATATTTGTTAATTTAGCAGGTGGATTATACATTAATGATACTTCAATAGATTTAGGAATTGCAGTAGCAGTTATAAGTTCTTATTTAGAAAAATCTGTTCCAGAGAAAACTCTTTTAATTGGCGAAATTGGACTAACTGGCGAAGTTAGAGCTGTTCAATCTATACCGCAAAGAATATCTGAAGGAGAAAAATTAGGTATTAAAAAAATAATTTTACCGAATATAAATACTCAAAAATTAGTCTTAAATACAGATGTCGAGTTATTTTTTGCTGACAAAATTTCTAATGTCTTAAATATGCTTTTTTAAAAAAATAAAAATATTTTTTTTCTTAAAATTTTATTATTTTTACTTAATATTACAGTCTTAATTAGTATGCTAAATCAGATATTGAATATCGAGTTAGAAGAAACTTTTAATCAAATACCGCCTTTAGAGGGTAGTTTTAGTTATGAAATGATTTCTAATTTAAATCTAAAAAACTATATCAAAAAATATATAAGAGCTGAATTATATTGGAGAATTTTTGATTCATTTTTAATACTTAATGAATGTAAAAATTATTGTAGCAATCTCGAATTTTTTGAAAAATTCGAAAAGTTTTTTGATTTTATAAAAAATGACTTAATTCTCAATCATAATGAATTAAGAGAAATATTAATTAGTGCTATTAATTTTAGAATTAACGCTTTTATTCAGCCGTTTAATCTATTATCTTCATTATTATTTACTAATAATATTTTATGCTCAAAATATGAATTATTAATTAAAAAAGAATTCTTAGACAATGATAACCCAACTTATCTTATTTTAGTAGAAATAATTAATCAAAATAATAAAGAATATATAAGTAAAATAGATTTTAATAAAATTTTCAATAAATATAAAACTCAAATTATTACTGATCAAGATCTATTTAATAAATTTTTTGGATTAATTTTTAATTATTTAAAAAATTATAATTTTAAAATTGATAAAAATATACTTAAACTAATTTTAAATGATTTAAAGTTAAAATTAAATCAAATAGATATATCTCAATTAAATTATGAAAAATACGATATAAATGAACTTACGAATTTAATTTTTGTTCAAAATAACTTCGATAATCAATTAATTACTGTAAATGATAATAGTTCATTAGACTATTTAAATTTAGAATATGAGAAATTAAATCAACAAGTATATGATATAGATAATAATTTAGAATTAGATAATAAAGCAAATGTAAATGATAAAAATATTTTAAATAACAATCACGAAAAAAAATATTCAGATATTAATTTGCCTGATGAAATAACATCAAAAGATAAAAGTTTTATAATTAGTAAACATATCAAAGAATTATTAACATTAGTAAAATAAGATAAATGAATTTTGTAGATATTGCTACTATCGAAATTAGTTCGGGTAGCGGTGGTAATGGTCATATAAGTTTTAGAAAAGAAAAATACGTTCCTAAGGGTGGTCCAGACGGTGGCAACGGTGGTAAAGGTGGAGATGTAATAATAAAATCAATAAAAAACTTAAATACATTATTAGATTTTAAATATAAAAGACATTTCAAAGCAGAAAATGGTCATAATGGCGGTAAATCTGGTAAAACAGGCAAAGACGGTAAAGATATTTATATTTATGTTCCCGTAGGAACCGTAATAAAAGATTTAGATGGCAATTTACTTTGCGATTTATCAGAACCAGAACAAGAATATATAGCAGCAAAAGGAGGAAATGGTGGTTGGGGAAATGTGATGTTTGCTACTCCTACAAATCAAGCACCTAGACGTTCAAATCCAGGTTTACCTGGAGAGGAAAAAACTTTAATTCTAGAACTTAAATTATTAGCAGATGTAGGGTTTGTAGGTTTCCCAAATGTTGGTAAATCTACTTTAATATCAACTATTTCTGCAGCTAAGCCTAAGATAGCTGACTATCCTTTTACAACATTAGTCCCGAATCTCGGTATAGTTAGAATATCCGATAGTAAAAATTTTGTAGTAGCAGACATACCTGGATTAATCGAAGGAGCTTCTGGAGGAAAAGGTTTAGGTTTTCAATTCTTAAGACATATCGAAAGGTGTAGAGCATTATTGTTTATGATTTCTGCCGAAAGTGATAATCCCGAAAAAGATTACAAAATTTTAAGAGATGAATTAGAAGCTTATAATACTGATTTAGCATACAAAAAAAGAATAATATGCATTACAAAAATTGATATTTTGACCGAAAAAGAGATAAACAAACTAAAAAAAATAACTTTTAATGAAAAAAATACACCAAAAATTTTAATTTCGTCAATTTCTAATTTTAATATAGAAGAATTAAAATATTTGATGTGGAATTCTATAAATGAAGAATAAAATTTTAATTATATTATCAATTTTATTAATATTTTCTTGTACAAAATTAAAAGATGCTAACTTAGAAATTACTAACAAAACAATAGGTCGAGATGAAAAAAATTTATATTATGAAATATTGGAAGTTACTAATAATGGTGAACAACCGGCATATTTTGTGATATTAATAGGTAAGGCATTTTTAAGCGGTAATTTAATTCAAACTTTAGAAAAAAGTTATGGTGATATATTTCCAAATCAAAAAAAAGAATTAAAATTTACTTACGATAAATTAGGCTTAAAAAATCCTGATAGTATTGTATATCAAATTACTTATTCTCAATCAACAAATTATCCATTAAGATAATGAAATTACTGAAAATAACTTTTAAATTTATCAAATCATTATTTATAATTTCAGTATTAAGTGTTGTATTATTTAAATATGTCAATCCACCTATTACACCTTTAATCATTATAAGAAGTATAGAAGGTATAATTGACCTAAATTTTTCTGGATTGTATAGAGTTTGGAAAAATTATAACGAAATATCACCGAATTTTTTTAGTGCTGTTGTGGGTAGTGAGGATGCTCGATTTTTAAGTCATTCGGGAATTGATTGGCGCTCTGTAAAAGATGCTCAAAACTATAATAGAATGCACAAGGGTAAAAAGAAAAGAGGTGCTTCTACGATTAGTATGCAAACAGCAAAAAATACATTTCTTAATCATTCCCGAAACTATTTAAGAAAAGCTCTCGAAGCTTATTTTACATATATGATAGAAGCAATATGGGGGAAAAAAAGAATCTTGGAAATTTATGCTAATGTAATTGAATTAGGGAATGGAATATATGGTATAGAAGCAGCAAGTACTAAATATTTTAATAAAAGAGCAAGAGATTTAACTACCCAAGAAGCTGCTCTAATTGCTGCTGTGCTGCCAAATCCTAGACGATGGTCTCCTGATAAACCAACAAATTATATAAAAGGTCGTTCTAATTGGATAATTAGTAGAATGGGTAAACTAACTTTTGATGAATAAATAATTGTAAAGATATTAAAAAGTATTTAATATGAGTTCAAAATTAACACCTTTAATGAAGCAATATTACGAGATAAAAGAAAAATATCAAGATACTGTTTTGCTTTTTAGAATGGGTGATTTTTTTGAAACATTCGATAATGATGCTGTAATAACTTCTAAAGTCTGTGGAATTGCTCTTACAAAACGAAATAACGGTATGGATAATTTAACACCTTTGGCAGGATTTCCGCATCATCAGTTAGATACTTATCTACCTAAACTGGTAAAAGCTGGATATAGAGTAGCCGTATGTGAGCAACTCGAAGATCCAAAATTAGCGAAAGGAATTGTAAAAAGGGGAGTAATAGAAGTTGTTACGCCTGGATTAGTCCTTTATGATAAGCTATTAGATACTAAACTAAATAATTATATATGTGCAATTTATGTTAGAAATGACAAATCATATATTAAAACTTTAGGTATAACCTTTGCTGATATTTCTACAGGTGAATTTTTTGCATCCGAAATAAAAGTTAATAAGTTATTAGAAATTCTTTCTACATTTTCTCCAAATGAAATTATATTATCCAAAGATCAATTAAGTATTTTATTGCCAGAACTTGAAAAATTAAATTATAAACCAACTTTTTCTAAGTTAGAAGATTGGATATTTGATTATGATTTTGTATACGAAAAATTACTAAAACAATTCGAAACAATCAATTTGAAAGGTTTTGGAATAGAAGAAAATACAGAAATAATCCAATCCGCAGGTGCTTTATTAAATTACATTTCAGATCATCAATTAGGTATTATAAGCCAAATTACTAGCATCAAAAAAATTACTTTTGATGATTATATTACTTTAGATTACTCTACAAGAAGAAATTTAGAAATTGTTTATTCTTATAATGATGGGTCTAACAGAAATACTTTATTTTCGGTTGTTGATAAAACTATCACTCCTATGGGTGGTAGATTGCTTAAAAAATGGATTACAATGCCACTTTTGAACATAGAGCAAATTAGATTTAGACAAAATATAGTGCAAGAAATAATAGAAAATCAAGACTTGCATACAGAAATAAAAAAAATATTAAACGAAGTATCAGACATAGAAAGATTAATTTCTAAAGTTTGTTCATTAAGAGCAAATCCAAGAGATTGCGTTGCACTGAATAAAAGTATAATAAGTATTAAAAAAATTAAATATTTAACTTTAGAATCTAATAATGAAAATTTAAAAAAACTTATAGTTGAACTTAATGAATTAGAAGAATTAATAAGTTATTTAAATAAAGTATTAAAAGAAGAACCATCCTACCAAATTGGTATAGGAAATGTATTTAAAGCAGGCTGGAATTCTGAATTAGATAGCTATATAGAAGCAAAGTTTCACAGTAAAAACTTAATTATGCAATATCAAGAAGAAGAAAGGAATAATACTGGAATTCAAAATTTAAGAATCTCGCATAATAACGTTTTTGGTTATTACATAGAATTATCTAAAGCAAATGCTACAAAGGCTCCAAATTATTATGAAAGAAGGCAAACATTGGCAAATTCCGAGCGATTTACTACACCTAAACTAAAAGAATTAGAGAATAAAATATTATCGGCAGAAGATAAAATATTAGAATTAGAGCAATTTCTTTTCAAACAAGTTTTAGAAAAAATTCAAAATTATACTTCAGAAATACAAAAAAATGCTTCGATTATTGCTAATTTGGATTGTCTTCAATCATTTTCTGATGTTGCTATAGAAAATAATTATTGCAAACCTATTGTTGATGATAGTTCAATTATTGAAATTATTGATGGGCGTCATCCTGTAGTAGAAAAAAATCTTCCTTTAGGAACTACTTTTACTCCTAATTCGACTTTTTTGGATAATGAAACTGAACTAATTCATATTATAACAGGACCAAATATGAGTGGTAAATCCTGTTATATAAGACAAGTTGCAATTATAGTATTAATGGCTCAGATTGGTAGTTATGTCCCTGCTAAAAGTGCAAAAATAGGTATTGTAGATAAGATTTTCACTCGAGTAGGTGCTCAAGACAATCTTTCTCAAGGTGAAAGCACTTTTTTAGTGGAAATGCAGGAAACAGCTAATATTCTAAATAATGCCACACATCGGAGCTTAATTTTGCTTGATGAAGTTGGGCGTGGTACTGCAACATTCGATGGTATATCTATTGCTTGGGCTATTGCTGAATATATTCATAACCATATAGGTGCAAAAACTTTATTTGCTACTCATTATCACGAATTAAATGATTTAGAATCTAGATACGAAAAAATTAAAAATTATCGAGTAGAAGTAATCGAAACTAGTAGTAATATTATTTTTTCGCATAAAGTAAGTCGTGGAGCAAGTGATTATTCTTTTGGTATTCACGTTGCAAAAATGGCTGGACTTCCTTATACTTTAATTGAACGTGCTAACGAAATTATGGCTACATTAGAAGATGAAAATTTACAAGATAGCAGTAATAAAAGGAATAAGCCAAATATTAAATCTATTAAGACAAAAAAAGCAAAAACTGAAAGTGAACAATTGGCAATATTTGAATTTCGTGATGATGCATTAAGAGAAAAATTAATAAATCTAAAAGTTGAACAAATGACACCTATACAAGCATTAAATTTTTTGATGGAATTACAAAAAGAAGCTTTTAATAAATAATTAAAAATTCCGTTTAATTATTATTACGTATATCTAAAATTTAAACTTAAAATATAATTTATAATATTAATACAAATAGTTTATTTTTGATTTTAAAACAATTAAAATTTATAATATGAATTTTAAAGAAATCTTTGATAAGTATCATAATATTGCTGTATATGGTATGAGTTCTAATCCTTTGAAAGCTGCATATAGTGTCCCATCTTTTATGCAAAAACAAGGATACAATATTATACCAATTAATCCGCAAGCTGATGAAATAAATGGGTTAAAAGTTTATAAAAAATTAGAAGATATTCCTGATAAAATTGAAATTTTAAATGTTTTTAGACCATCAGACGAAGCTCTAAATGTAGTAAAAGAAGCAGTTGAACGAAGAAAAAACCAAGGAGATATCTCATTAATTTGGTTACAGGAAGGTATTATTAATGAAGAAGCCCATAAATTAGCTAATGAAAATGGTATAGATTTTGTTCAAAATTTATGTATGTATAAAGCATATATTAGTATTTAATGTAACTGATAACATATTTATGCGTTTTAAATTTGTATTTAAAAATAATTTATAAACTAATTAAGGATTTGATATAGTCTATACTGCTACTATTTATGTATTTTTGAATTTATTTTGTATTAAATATTAATTAAAGATATTGATTAGCAGTAGATTAAAAATAGTATTATTAATTTTTATATTTTTTATAACTATATCAAGTTCTAAAAGTAATTACATTCAAAATAATTATATTAATAATAATTTTTTAATAAATAATAATTTCATTAATCTCTTACCTTATTCATTTTTAGCAATTTATTATTTCGAACCTACTTTATTATTTTTAAATTTACAAACACCTATAGATACTGTATTGTCAACCGATTCAGTTATTATAAGGCATTTTAAAAAACCAAAGTTTTTAGAGCGTCCTAAATTACAACGTTATCCATACTTAGGAAATACTTTTACTCAACCAATTATAGAAACGCCAAAAAATATTAAAACTTCTAAAATATTTGATAGCACTTTATCTAAAGTTAGAGCGGTAGAACAATTTGATTCTGTAGATATTAGTTATCCATTAACATTTTCTTTAGATGAATATACTAAATTAAGACAAGAGCAATTAAGACAAAGGATTTGGGATTCTTTATTAGTTAGATATGATTTGAAAATGGCATTATCTCAAGGAGATTTGGCAAGGTTAATTAGTCAGGCAACTGGACTAACTATTCCTTTGCCACCCAATCCATTGATGAGTATTTTCGGTAAACCTGAAATAGCAATTAATGTAAATGGTGAAGTGAATATTAGAATTGGTTGGCGTTGGGATTCTCAAAATTTGGGTACTGTATCACAATTTGGACAGACTCAATCATCTCCGATGTTTAATCAAGATATTAGATTAAACGTTAGCGCTAGGATTGGTGATAAACTTAAATTAAATACAGATTGGAATACTCGAAGAACTTTTGATTTGGATAATAAATTTAAAATTGGATTCGAAGGTGAAGATGATGATATAATTAAATTAGTTGAAGTAGGTAATGTAAATTTACCACTAAACACAAGTTTGATTAGAGGTGCAGAAACATTATTTGGCGTAAGAGCAGATTTTCAATTTGGTCCATTATTCCTAAAGTCATTGTTTTCGCAGAAAAGGGGAGAAACAAAATTTGTAGATGCCCAAGGCGGTATGAGCAAACAATATTTTTCCATCAGAGCTTACGATTATGCTAGAAATAACTTCTTTTTAGATACTGCATATCTTAAAGTTTATGATAAATATTTCGAAAATAGCACTCCTGTAATACCAGCTGATGCTGATAGTTTAAGAATCAAAGAAATCGAGGTATGGGAATCTACAAATGACATTCGCGAAGGTGTTTCAATTGCTGGTACATCCATTGCAATTGCTGATTTGCCACCTATATTAGCCCAACAAGGAGAAAAATATCCTGAAAGTATTAAATTTTTGGATATTAAAGCAGGCGAGGTAGAAAGAGGCAATTTTATAAGATTAGATTCATCGCGTTATAGAATAGATTATAATTTAGGTACATTAAATATTAGAAATTTAAGACAGGATAGATATTATGCTGTATCTTATAGAGTGGAGGGACCTACAAGAGATCCTTCTGACGATAGATATTATGGTACTTTATCGGGATTATCGGGCGAAAGAGATACATTAATACTAAAGTTAATTTATAGACCTAACTTGCAACCAGGTTTTGTGTCTTTATGGAAGCGTCAGATGAAAAATATTTATGATCTTAATGTAAGGAATGTAAATGTAAATGATACAAGAATTAATATCTGGTATATAAATAAATCTAATGACTCTACCGATATATTAGAAGGTGCTCCCGATAAATTAGTTACAATATTTGGTGTAGATCAAGTAAATAATAGCACTGGTGCTCCTCCTCCCGATGGATTATTTGACTTAAGAGTACCATTTTTCGATCCTAATGAAGGTACAATTACATTTCCAAGTACAAGACCTTTTGATTCTGCATTAGTAAGATATTTTTCAAGACCTGAAATTGGTAATCCAGATTTAGCATATTTATATACTTATAGCGACATTTATGATACAACTTATGATGTTGCTCGTTTAAATACAGCAAGAGATAGATTTGTTATTACTGGAGAAGTATCAGGAAGAGCATCAAATAGAATTAATCTTGGTGCTTTCAATCTGGCAAGAAATAGTGTGAGAGTATTGTTAGATGGAGTGCCATTAGTAGAAAATCAAGATTATGTAGTTGATTATTTTTCTGGAACTCTTACATTAAGAAATCAACGTGCAATGCTTCCAAATGCTAATTTAAAAGTTGAGTATGAACAACGAGATATCTTTAATTTATCCACACGCACATTAGCAGGATTAAGGGGTGATTATCAACTATATAAATCGAGGAGTGCACTTGCAAACTTAGGTTTTACATTTATGCACTATGATCAATCTGCAATTATAGATAGAGTAAGGCTTGGAGAGGAACCTGTATCAAATTCTATATTCGGCTTTGACGGATCATTTGATTGGAAAGCAGATTGGATAACTGAAGCATTAGATTATTTACCATTTTTTGATACTAAAGCACCTTCTTCTGTTAATTTAAAAGGTGAATGGGCGATGGTATTACCTAGTCCAAATAAAAGGCGTTCAGAAATTGCATCTGATAATAATGAACCTGTTGTATTTATTGATGATTTCGAAGGTGCGCAAAGATATATTCCACTTGGTTTAAATGCTTCTCAATGGCAACACTCGTCTTGCCCTATAGATTCTACATTATGGCAAAGTGATACAGTTGCTGCATTATATCGTGGTAGAATGTTCTGGTATCAATATTTCATACCAAAAATTCCTATTAGAGAAGTATATCCCAATAATAATTCTTATGTTCAAGGACGAAATTTTATAAATGCTTTATATATTACATTCGACCCATATAAAAGAGGTATTTATAACAAAAACCCCGAATATTTAGATGAAAATAATGGTGCATTATTCGATCCTAACAATCATTACGTAAATAGAGATACTGTAAAGCCAAGAGTTTGGGGAGGATTTCAAAGATTGCTTTCATCTTTTAATACAAATTTTGATACCGAAAATATTGAATATCTTGAAATTTTGATGAAAGTAGATGCATACGAACCTGGTAAATCAAAAATGTATATAGATATTGGTCAAATCAGCGAAGATATTATTCCAAATAGACAATTAAATACAGAAGATGGTATTACTGCTAATAATCCTAGACCTAATGGTATTATAGACGATGGTGAAGATATAGGAATTGATGCATTAAATAATCAGCAAGAGAAAAATGATTATCCTTATCCATTAAATTTAGAAGATGACCCAGCAAGAGATGATTATTTCTTTGATTTTAACAAAAATGATGTTGATAGGAATATGAACGACTTTGTAAAATATAATAATTTCGAAGGTAATTCAAGATTTGCTGAGTTGGGTCAATTCCCAGATACAGAAATATTAAATCTTAATAATGGTCAGACAATTTCATTAGATAATAGTTTCTTTACTTATGAAGTTAAATTATCTCAAACAGAAGCAGATGCAAGGAATAATCCACAAATTGTGGGTGGTAACCCCGAAAAAAATTGGTTTTTATATAGAATACCTATCAGAAAACCATTAAGCACAGTTGGCAATCCTTTATTTTCGAACATTCAATATGTAAGAGTTAGGTTACAAGGTGGATATACTGAACTAACTATTGTTGATTGGAAATTAGTAGGCAGTCAGTGGCAAAGAGTTAGTAATTTACAATCTAATGTAGATCCTAAAGATAGTGTTCTATCAGTTTCTTTTGTAAATTTATGGGAGAATTCAGGACCACCGGATTATTATACTATGCCACCAGGCGTAAATCCACCAAGACAATTAAACAATCCCGATCCAAGTCGAGATATAAGATTAAATGAACAATCTCTTGCTGTTGGAGTAAAAAATCTTAGATTTGGCGATGAAAGAATGACAACACGAATTTTTAGACCTTTAGATTTATTCTATTATAAAAAACTTAAATTTTTCATACACGGCGATGGTTCAATGCCTGATAATATTACTCCAGGAGCTATACCAAAAGCATATGCTTTTATACGATTTGGTATAGACTCTTCGAATTATTATGAATATAAGCTTCCATTGTTAAGAGGTTGGCAAGATATTGAAATAGTTATGAGCGATCTTACAGCTATCAAAGAAAGAAGGGATTCGCTACAATTATTCGAAAGACAAAGTTTTCCGGTTCCCAATAATCCTAATGCTACTTTTACGATTAGAGGAAATCCAATTCTTACAAGAGTTCAATTTTTTGGATTAGGAATTATAAATCCCAAAGAAAGATTCCCTAATGAACTAACAACAACAATGTGGGTGGATGAACTTCGTTTGATTGAGCCTGAATCATCGAGCGATTGGGCGGGAATAGGTTCTATGAATATTACTCTGGCTGATTTAGGAACAATTTCTGCTAATTTCCAACATACAAAACCAAATTTTCATCAATTAGAAGAAAGATTTGGTAAAAGAACTACATCTTCTAATTGGTCTTTTATTGTAACAGGTAATTTAGAAAAATTTGCACCACCATCTTTTAAGCAAATGAAAATTCCTATTACTTATACACATAGCGAAATGGCAGAAACACCAGAATATGTAGCTAATAATGATATTAACTTAATGGCTGCTGCTACTGCTGTTTACAACAAAGCAATTTCTGAAGGTAAATCCCCCATCGAAGCTCAGAGTGAAAGAGATGCTGTAATAAATCGTTCTCAAAATTTAAAAGTTCAAGATAGCTGGGCTATAACTGGATTTAAATTCGGTATTCCTATAAATCATTGGACAATCAACGAAACTATAAATAGAGTAACTCTAACCTATGCCTATGCACAGGAATACGAAAGAACTCCTATTTATGCAGAAAGATTTAATTGGCAATGGAGACTTGGATTTCAGTATGGAGTTAATATACCTGAAATATTAGCTTTCAAACCATTAGAATTTATTCAAGGTATTCCAATTATTGGGGCATATTATAATTGGAAAATAAATTTATTACCTACTTCATTTAATTCTAATATCAATATGAATAGGCGTAGACAAACCGAACAATCAAGATTTTTAGATTTTCCATCGCCTGTTATTAGAGATTTTTCTGCTCAGAGAGCATATAATTTAAGCTGGAAATTGTCACAAGGTGGATTATTAAGCCCTAATATAGATTATACAGTTTCTACAAATAGCACTTTAGTTGGATACGAATTAGATGAATTTGGACGTCAAAGAAGCTCTGCTGAATTAGCTCAAAAAATTCTATTTAACAATGGGCAAATAGTTGATTTTGGTCAAAATAATCTCCATACTCAAACCATAACAATTAATATGAAACCTATTTTACCTAATATTTTTAATATTAATAGATTTGTTGATATAACAGGTTCTTTCGCCACAACTTACAATTGGTCTGACCCAATGCAAACCAATCCACAAATTAAAGATATAGTTAAAAATGCAAGTTATAATAATAATATTAGATTTAATTTAGGTTTTAGATTAAAATCTCTTGGTGATAGTTGGTTTGGAGTAGAAACTACAAAAGGTGGATTAAGGAAGTTTCAAGATACATCAAAAGCACAAGCTGCTGATACAGATATATTCAAAACTTCGCTTAATATATTAAAAATAATCTTTTTAGATTGGGATAAGATTGATTTGGTATTCAATCAAACTAATTCTTCAGTTAATCCTGGCGTATTTGGCGGTACGGGTATGCATAATTTTTGGGTAGGTGGAGTATTATTGCAAGGTTCAGATATTGCTATGGGACCAGGATTTGCATATCAAATGGGATTAATAGAGCATCCGCACGGTGGATTTAAAATTGTTGGTTCAAATTCTTTTCCTTTCTTTTCTTTTGAAACTTATCCCGGACTAAGACCGCCTAATGCAAGATTACAAGATAATTTTAGACAAACTACTTCTTTTGAAATTCGTTCTTCGCGTCCATTATGGGAAGGTGCCAAATTAGATGTTAATTGGAAGACAGAACTTGGATTTAATAAAAATATGACTGTGGTAACTGATGCTTTTGGCAATCCCGAATTTACCAATGTAATAGGAACTGAATCATTTAGCAGAACATATTTAACATTTCCATCTATTTTTGGTATCAATATATTTAACAACACTATGGAGAATGTTATTAGATTATACGAGCAGAAAAAAGCAATTATAGATGAGGATTTCAATAATGGAAAAATAAACGAATTACAAAAAAATCAACGTTATCAGGAAGCTCTTAATACATCTTTTTATGATGGATTAGAGGCGTTTTCTTTTACATCGGGCAATGCAGGAAGATTTTTGCCAGCAATTAATTGGGCAATTAGGTGGGAAGGATTAGAAAAATTTGAATTATGGAAAGATTATGTTACTAGAATGACATTCGATCATCAGTATACATCAACTTATCAAGAAAATGCTCAATTAACTGATAATGGTAAGGCTGTTCTAACTCAAACTGTACAATATGGTTTCCAACCACTAATTGGTATAAATGCATCTTTTAATGAAGAAAAATTTGATGGATTATTTACTGCTACATTAAGATGGTCTTATACTAATTCTTTCCAAGTAAATTCTGCGGCACGTTCTACAATTAATTCTCAAGCAACTAATGAAATAACTGCTCAAGGTAGTTATACAATGAGAGGTTTTGAGTTCCCATTATTTGGAATTAATTTAAAAAATGACTTTGAGTTAAGCTTTTTATTTACTTATAAGGGTAATAGCCGCTCTACATATGATATTACTCGAAAGCCTAACGATTATACAGGAGATAAAGCAAAAGGTGAAACTTTAGACGGTAATACACAAATAATAATCGAACCACGTGCTAGATATTCTCTAAGTAGTAGACTTACGGCGTCATTCTTTACAAGATACGAAGGCACATTTACCGAAGGTGCAGCTCAACCTGGTTTCCATACCGTTCAAGTAGGATTTGATATTAGACTAAGTGTTGCTGGTGGTAGATAATTTTTAAATTAAATTATTTTGCCTATAACTATTGGATTATCATTCTTACAAGTTTCTAATACTAGATCTAAATTATTTTCATCAATTATTAATATTAATCCTATACCTAAATTAAAAGCCTTTCTCATTTCTTCTTCTTCTATTTTGCCAGATTTTTGGATTATTTCAAAAATTATAGGCCTGCTCCAAGCATTCCAATTAATCTGCATTTTTAAATCATCGTGTAAAATTCTTTTAGTATTACCTTCTATTCCGCCACCTGTAATATGAGATATTCCATTTATTAATTCTTTTTCTATAAGATTATAGATTGTTTTGTAATAACATTTGTGAATTTTTAATAATGCTTCTCCTAAAGTAGATTGTAATTCTTCAAAATATTGGTCTATATTATACTTTGGAAATAATGCAGCTCTTGCTAAAGAATATCCATTAGTGTGTAATCCTGTAGAGGATAATCCAATCATTAAATCGCCTTTTTTAATTTTGCTTCCATTTATAATTTTATTCTTTTCTACAATACCAACAATTGTACCCGAAACATCATACTCTCCTTCTGAATAAATAGAAGGCATTTCAGCTGTTTCTCCACCAATTAAAGCAACATCATTTTCTTTGCAAGCAATGGTAAATCCTTTAATTACTTCTACAGCAATGTTTGGATTTAATTTACCTGTTGCAAAATAATCTAAAAAAAATAATGGTTTAGCACCACAAGCAAGTATATCATTTATACAATGATTTACAAGGCATTGTCCTATAGTATGATGTATCCCTGTAACGAATGCAATTTTTAATTTTGTGCCTACTCCATCGGTAGATGCTACTATTACAGGTTGATCATATTCCTTAAAATTTAATTCGTAAAATCCACCAAAAAGACCAATATTAGATAAAACATTTTTGTTATGAGTGCTTTTTACTAAAGGTTTAATTTTAGCGACTGTTTCGTCGCCTTTTTCGATATCTACTCCAGAATCCTTGTAACTAATTGACATATTTACTCCTTATTTGATTTCGATTGGTGTACCGCCTAATTTTAGAGACTTTTGAGCGGCTTCCATTACTTTTATTGTAATTAATCCACTTATTCCGTTTGTATCACTTTCTTTGTTTTTTATAATACAATCATAAAAATGCTGAACTTCTACAGCTAAAGCTTCTGTATTCTTTATTGCAGGAGAATACATATCCCCAATTCTATATTGTATTAACGAATCATATACTTCTTCTCGAGAATTTAATTTTATTGATGTATCGAAAACTTTAATTTTTTCGACTGTTTCCATATCATCAAATATTAGCATTCGTTCAGTTGCTCCAATTATAATTCTTCTAATTTTAACTGGAGACATCCAATTTAAATTTATATGAGCAATTATATTATCTTCGTATTCTATGTGAAGATATGCAATTTCTTCTAATTTTTTTTGATTGTAATTATAAAAATATTTTCCTACGGCACTTACTCTTAATGGTTTTTTATTTAATAAAAAGTTGATTATAGATATATCATGTGGAGCAAGATCCCAAATTACATTTACATCGTGCTGGAATAATCCTAAATTTATTCTTACAGCATCGAAATACATAATCTTGCCTAAAATACCGCTTTCTATTATTTCTTTAATTTTTCTTATAGATGAAGTATAGATATATGTATGGTCAACATTTATTTTTAGATTTCTTTCCTGAGCCAATTTTACCAATTCTTCTGCTTCTGATAATGACATTGTAAATGGCTTTTCTACCCAAACGTGCTTATTATTTAATAAAGCTTTTTTTGTCAATTCATAATGAGTAGATGATGGAGTAGCTATTGCTACGGCATCTATACTATTATCATAAAAAATAGGTGTTGATTCTAAATAAGTCTTTTTGCCCGAATAGCTTTTGCTAATTTTATTTAAATGTATTTCATCTATATCACATAAAGCTACTAAATTCCATACATCAGAATTGTTAAAATTCCTTACTAAATGCGTTCCCCAATATCCACAACCAATTACGGCTATATTTAGCATAAAATAACTTTAAACTGATTTAGAAATTGTAAAAATAGCTTCTGTACCTTTACCTAATTTACTCTCGAACCAAAAGTCTCCATTATGTAAATGTACAAATTCTTTACATATCATCAAGCCTAAACCTGTACCTTTTTCACCATCAGTACCTAATTTGGAAAAAGTTTTTTTATTAGAAATATCTTCTAATGTTTCTTTTGACATTCCTACACCATTATCTTCAACTTCAAATTTATGGAAATTTTCCTCTTCGTAATAATTAATATTTATTTCACCATTTTTATTTGTAAATTTTAGAGAATTATTAATTAAATTTCTAAATAAGGTATCTATCATACTTGCATCTAATTTAATTCGAAGGTTTTCTGGTATATTATTTTTCATAATTATTTTTTTTCACTACTTTTAGTATTATAAAGAGAAATACTATTCTGTACAATATAAAAAGGATTAGCATATTCAAAGTTAGGAGTAATTTTACCTCTTAAAATTGAAGACCAAATTAATAAATTTTGTAAAAGTCTATCAGCGCTTTCATAAGAAATTCTCAATTCTTTGAAGATATCTTTCAGTTCTTCGTTAGTGAAATCATCGAAATGATCACTAATTAATGAAATCATATTAGAAGAACTTCCAATTGCATTTTTTAAGTTGTGAGCAATAATTGAGAAAAGTAAGTTTTTGGTATTGTTACTTTCTTCTAAAGATTTGTTAAGGAAATTAAGTTCTTCATTTTTATTAGATAAAGCATTATTTAGTTTTTTAATTTCTTTGTTCTTTTTAATTAATAGTAATAAAAGAATTATTGCAATTAATAAAGTAATAGAAATAATAATTATTATTATTTTATTAATATGCAAATATTCTTTTTGTAGTCTTTCGGTAATTAATAAATTGTTAATTTGTTGATTTAAACTTTCAGCCGATTTATTAATTTCAAAAAAGTTTAAATACTTGTTTTTATTTCTACTTTCAGATATTTCAATATATTTATTAATATACTCATAAGATTTTTTAAAATCGTTTTTATTATAATATACTTTAGATAAATTCTTATATATAGCATCTAATTGCAAACTATCATTACTTTCTATTGAAATTTTATAAGCTTCATTTAACAAATCTAAAGCTTTATCTATATTATTATCTAAAAAAACTTCACTAAGTAAGGCTAAATGCTTAATTTGTAAATAAGGAGAAAAATGTTTTTTTATATAATTATAATTAATATTATAATAATAATTTACTGAATCTGCTATATTAAGTTTGATAAAATTATTTATTAATCTAATATAAGCAAATGAATGAAACTTTAGATATTCTATTTCTGCAGTTTTCCTTTCTTTTATAGAATATTCATAAGTTAAACTTTTATGCAAGTAATAATTAGAACTATCTATATTACCCATCAAAGCATAACAATCACCTAAATAATAATATTGAAGTTTGTTTCTTATTAAATTATTATTAGGTAAGGAATAATTAAATGCTTTACTATAAAAATATATAGCATTTTTATAATCTTTTAGATTTTGATAACATAGACCAATATTAGATAAAATTACAGCAAAGTAATGGTGTATAAATTCATTTCTTACTTTATTAGTTTCATAAATAATTAATCCTTGATAACTTTTAAAATAATAATTAATTGCTTCTTCATATAATTCAAGGCTATAATATAAATTCCCAATTTCTGAATAATTTAAATATTTTTCATACATTATATTATTTCTTTCATAAAGAGTAATAGATTCTAATAAATATTTAAGTGCTAAATCCTGTCTATTAATTGATTTGTAAAAATTTGATAAATAATGTAGATAAACTACTTTTCTATCCTTATATCCATATTCAGGTTTACTTAACAACTTTTGAAGAATTTTTAATCCTTTTGATGGATCAGATTGTATGTAATAATAAAATACAATATCAGCAATATCAAAAAAAGTACTATCAAATTGATTATTTTGAATTTTTTCTTCTAATTTATCTGCTAACTCCTTTATATTATGATCTTTATAATAATCTTCTGATATGGAAATATAACTAATTAGCAAAAAAATTATAACAAATAAATATAAATTTGAATAATATGATGATTTCATTAAAAAGTATAATATATTAATACAAATATAAAAAAATATTGGCAAACTTTTTGTAAACACTATACATATAAAGAAAATTATTTATGAATAGAATATTTGTAATAGGCGATATTCACGGATGTTATAAAACTTTTAAAAATTTACTTTTTAATATATTAAAAGTAAATACTGATGATAAGATAATTCTTTTAGGAGATTTAATTGATAGAGGTCCTTTCATAAAAGAAACTGTAGAATTGATAATTGAAATGCAAAAAAAACAATATGATATTATAGTTATTAGAGGTAATCACGAACAATTACTTATTGATTCTATAAATAGTCCAAAATCTATGTATTTATGGCTAAAAAATGCTGGTGAAACTACTCTTGATAGTTTTTGTATTATTAATCCTGGTTTTTTAGATGAAGAAATAATTAGATTTTTTTATTCAACTAAATTATATCATTTTGAAGAAAAATATCTTTGTGTACATGCGGGTTTAAATTTCGAAATTGAAGAACCATTAAAAGATATCAATTATATGTTATATTCTAGAACTTCAAAAGTTATACCCGAAAAAATTGGAAATAGAAGATTAATTACAGGTCATACTCCAAAGACGTTAGAAGAAATTAAATTATCGCTCGATACAAATCATATATATTTAGATGGTGGTTGTGTTTATAAAAATAAAGTTAAAGGTTTAGGTCATTTAGTAGCATTAGAACTTAATACTAATGAATTATATTATACAGAAAATATTGATTTCTAATTTAATACTTAATAAAATTATTAGAATAAATTTTGTTATTTGTAATATATTCTATTATATACATTCCTGAGCTTAATTCATTAATATTTAAATAAAAAATAATTTTATCATTTACATCAATTTTTATTCTTTTGTTTCCTAAAATATCATAAATGTTAATTAATCCATTCTTTTCAGGTAAAACTATGTTTAAAAAATCATAAGCAGGTTGCGGATATATGAGTAAATCTTTAGATATTTCTGGTTGTTTAACTGCAGTAACTATATTTGCCACTTTATAAATATTACCATAAATATCCGAAATCCAATAATTGCCATCTCTAATATCATAATCAATTCCGCGAACATTCAATCTTTCTACATCTAAAAAAGAAATAGCATTTACCAAATTGCCATTTTCTGATTCAAAAACAACTATTTCAGAATTTAAAAGATTATTTTTAGTGAAAATTGTAGAATTCTGATGAATATTGTTATTATAATAAGTCATAGATCTCGGTCCGTATAGAATATCTTTGGGATTTTTATATGTTTTAATTAATTTATAATTATTTTTGACATCTAATAAATATATGTTCCTTGGTTCATCTCTATCAGAGACATATAGTACATTATTATGATATGTTAATCCCGTTGGATAACTTATAGCTGGCGATAAAATTTTTTCAATTAGATTACCGTTTGTATCTATTACAACAATTACCCCGCCTTTAGTATTAACATTTAATCTATGTATATAAATAATATCTTCATCTTTATTATATGCTAAATCTGTAAAATTACCGGTTCCAGGAAAAGTAATTTGCTTGATTACATTAAAAGAATTTCCATCAATTAAAGTTAAAATGTTGTTATAATAATCTGTAACCCATAAATTATTATCTTTATTTGAAGCAAGTCCATAAGGAGAAATTTCTAAACTATTGGTATAAATTATTTTACCTGTCTTTTTTTCTGATATCGTAAAATTCCTTGAAATTAAACTTTTATTATCTATCTGAGATGTAATTTTAATTCTACAAAAATTTGTTTTACCAATAGGTACTTTCCATAGAAAATTATTTGAATAAATGTTATCTGAAATTAAATTCCAATTTTTTCCATCATCAATAGAATATTCAAGTATTACAGGTAAATTAAATCCATACCAAGAAATATTAAAATTTGCCGTTTCTAAAACAATTTCACCACCAGCAGGCGAAGTTATTTCAGTTGTATTTATAAATTCAGTTGGTACAATTATTTCCCAAATAGAGCGACCGTGAGTAGCCGCACGTAATACTATTCCTGGTTCTTTAATTAAATTTCTATGAAAAATAAGGTCTCTTACGGGTGTTCTTGGAAGTCCTGTGCCAAAAGGAAGCCAGTCATTGCCATCATTATAAGTAATAAAAACGCCAATATCAGTTCCAGCTAATATAATATTTTCATTTAATGGATTAATCGCAATACAATTAACGTGAATATTCGGTAGATTTTTGCTAATATCAATCCAGCTTTTACCTCTATTAGTTGTTTTAAATATTTTTGGTAGGCCAAATCCTCCAAAAGACGCATATGCTATATTAGGGTTTCTATAACTAGTTTCTATATCTGTTACATACCTATTAGGAAGAATAAAATCATCTACTTCAACGAATGATGCTCCTTTGTTTTCTGAAATATATAGATCTCCAATTTCATTCCCAGCATAAATAATGTCACTGTTAGCTCGAGATACCGCTAATTTGGAAAATTGTTTTGGGTATCGTTCTGTCAAGGCAACCCAAATATTACCATAATCATAAGAAGCATAAATAGCATGCATACCGAGATATAATATCTCAGATTTCTCATCTATTATGAAAGGCGAGTGCCATAATCCCGAATCGGCTTTAGGTAAATTATCTTCAAAATCAATTAGATTACCTGAGCCACCATTTTCAGTATATTTAAAAGGAATTCCAAAATAATATTCTCCGAAAATTATATTTCGATTTTTAGGATGAACAAATGTATCAAATCCATCCCCACCTGCAATATTTTTCCAATTATTAATAGATGAACCACCAATAGAGCCATTATCTTGAGTTCCACCGTAATTAACATTAGTTTGAGAATAATCTATTGCCATAGCATAAAATTGAGTAATCTCAAGATTATTATTAATATTTTCCCAGAAAAAGCCTTCGTTTGAACTATAATATACTCCACCATCATTCCCTAAAATTACTTCTTTGTGATTTTGTGGATTAAAATAAGCACAATGTTGATCAACATGGACATCTTCACCATTTGTATTTTGGTTAACAGTTGTCCAAGATTTACCACCATCTGTTGTTCTCCATAATAATATTCCACCAGCCAACACTATTGATGGATTACTAGGATGAATTGTAATAAAATTATTATAAGAACCTTGCTCCCTAAAGAAATTAAAATCACCTTGATAAGATAACTGCCAACTTATACCTTTGTCTGTTGATTTATAAATTACTCCTAATGTATTATTTTGTTCAAATAGTAAATACACAATATTAAAATCTTTTTCATAAGCTTGTACTGATACTCTACGCCCCATTTCTTCGAATATCCCTCTTAATTCCCAAGTATTACCACCATCATTACTATAATAAACTCCTTTTCCATACACTCCTATAAAAATCTCATTTTCATCAAATGGATTGATAGATATATCGGTTATTTCACCATCAAATAATTTAGTCCAACTTGTTCCCGCATCTGTAGATTTATAAAATCCACTTTTTCTTATTGCTCCTCCAGCATAAATAATATTTGAATTTTTTGGGTGAACATAAATTTTAGAAAAAGCTCCTACATCAGTTAATCCTATCGAATTCCAATTATTTCCACCATCTATAGATTTATAAATGCCGCATCCATTATATACTTCGCCCATCATAGACATTTCGCCTGTTCCTGCATATATTATATTTGGATTGTTATTGTCTATTGAAATAGCACCAAAACTTATTATATTTTCCGAATCAAATATTGGTGTCCATGATTTTCCTTTGTTACTAGTTTTCCATATACCACCAGCAGCAGCACCTATGTAGATAATATTTTGATTTGTAGGATGCCAAGCAATTGTACGAACTCGACCACCAATTTTTGAAGGACCTATTGTTTCCCACTTGGGTTGCTGAGACAATAAAAAATTTGGATTTTTAATATTATTTGAAATTATTTTTTCAGTTTGTTCTATTGCTTTTAATCTTTCTTTACTGACATCCATTCCATCTGAATATCTTAACTTGTTAAATTCTAAAATTCTAAGTAATGGTTTAGGTGATTTTAAAGGATATTTTTGTTTTGCTAATATAAAACAATTATTAGAAATTATAACAAGAAAACATATTAAAAATGTATATATTAATTTCATAATATTCTCTATAATTTAATATTGTATGATTAATTAATAAATTATTATAATTTTGTTATTGATTAATAAACAATTTAAGATTATTTAGTGAATAAATATCAAAATTTTTTAATTTTCATATTAAGCGGATTAATTATTGGTTTTGCTTTTCCACCAAATAATATATTTTTATTAGCATTCATAGGTTTTGTGCCTATTTTGTATATTTTTTATATTAATGAAGAACATAAAATAAAATTTAGATATATATATTTAACTTTTTTTTTATATCACAGTATTTCAAATTGGTGGATAGGTAGTTGGCAAAAAGATACAGATCCATATTTAACAGCTTCGGCAATTGCTCTTGCTATTATTCACCCATTTTTCTTTTTTATTCCATTTTATTTTTTGAATAAATTTGCTAAAATTTTAAACAAAAAATATGCATTATTGCTTTTTCCTTTTATATGGGTTGGGTTCGAATGGTTTCATAGTTTAGGAGAAGCATCATATCCATGGCTTACTATAGGTAATACACAAATTAATAATTATTACTGGATACAATTTATTGATATTACTGGTATTTGGGGTGCAAGCTTGCTTATACTGTACGTTAATATTTTTTTAGTATTTATTTTTTCACACATCAAAGTTGAATTTGAATTTAAAGAGTTTATTAATAATAACAGATATTATATAATTTCTATACTTTTAATTATATTTATACCATTTATTTATTCATTTTTTTCAATTAAATATTGGGAAAATGATAAATCTTATGATGGTGAATTAGAAATAGGAATTATCCAACCATCAATTAATCCTTGGAGAAAATGGGATACTTCTGTAGATAAACAAATAGATTTACATTTTAAATTACAAGATTCTTTGTATAAATCGAATCCTAAAATTTCATTGTTCATATGGAGCGAAACTTCAATTCCTGTTCACATTAATTATGAGGATAAATATCAACTAAACAGATTTCAAAAATGGGCAGATGAACATAATTGCTCAATGCTTGCAGGATTTGCTGAAATTCAATTTTACAATAAAGATAATGCTACTCCTACGGCTCGAATTTTCAATAATGATAGTAATTTATTCTACGAATCTTATAATTCAGCGTTTATTGCTAATCCTTATGAAATAAATAATGGACGCTACAGAAAAATGAAATTGACACCATTTGCAGAAAGAATTCCTTATGTTGAATATATATTATTTATGAGAAAATGGTTCGAATGGGGAGTGGGTATATCGTCGTGGGGCTTGGGTAACAAACAAAATATATTAACTTTATCTAACAATAATAAAAATATAAAGTTTGCACCAATTATTTGTATAGAATCAATTTATCCAAAATTTGTGTCAAATTTTTCGAAATTAGAAGCAGAATTTTTCGTTATCATTACAAATGATTCTTGGTATGATTATACTCCTGGTCCACGTCAACATTATATCATTGCCCAAGCTCGTGCAATTGAAAATAGGAAATACATAGCGCGATGTGCTAATTCTGGAATATCAGGTGTTATTTCTGCTACTGGACATTCTATAAAAGAAATCCCACAATATAAAGTAATTGGAGAAAGTTTTAATATTAAACTTTCTAATCATAAAACTATATATTCCATATTTGGAGATTGGTTGCCAATTCTATCAGCAATATCATTATTTGCTATTTTTTTATTAAAATATATTAAGAAATAATTTATATAATAATATTTTCTTTGGAAATTTTAATAATAGGTGATTCTTCTAAATCTATCATTGAATTAATTAATCTGATATTCTCATATTCAAATAAATTATCAATAGAGATAGTTATTGGAACAATAATCTTTTTTTTTAAATAAAAATCTCTTTTAGTTCCTTTCAAAAGGGGAGTGTTTGGAGTATAATATTTACCTTTTTTCTCAAGTACAATATTTGAATAAGATGTATCTGTTATTAATCCATTCTTGCTAATTATAATTTCATCACAATCATTTCTTAAATTGTATAAATAGTCTAATCGTTGTCTATTTAAAAATTTATAATCATATTCTATGTTGTTATCTTCTATAATTTTCAATTTATTTATTTTTTTAATTTCATAATTTAAGAATTCTATGCTATCAATTTTCGAAGAATATATAATTCTACATTTGACAGCATCATTAATATATATTTCTGGAATTTGCAAATTATCAATATTGGTAATAAAATCTATATTAAAAAAATCCATTATAGTATTTTTCATTCTTTGTAAATGAAAAGACAAGTTTTGAAATTTACCATTTTTAATTTTTATAGTTTCAATGAATTGGTACATAAATTTTATCGATCATTTCTTGATATTCATTTTCTAATGAACTATTAATAGTAATTCCGCCACCGCTTTTATAATAATAAATTCCATTTTCATTTTCGATATATCTAATTATTACGGCTGAATTTAGCTCTTTACCATCAAAAATTCCAAAAATTCCTGTATAATATCCACGATTGTAATTTTCTACTTCTTTAATGATACGTAAAGTTTCTTTTTTTGGGGCTCCCGTTACAGAGCCTGCTGGTAACATTTTTATTAATAAATCTCCAATATTATTTTTCCAATTAGAGTTTAATTTTCCTCGGATTTCGCTGCTCAATTGAATTATTTCATTATCTTTTGTCTTTATAAATGAAGGAAATCTAAATTTTGTTACTTCCACATCTTCAGATATAATTGATAAATCATTTCTAAGTAAATCTACAATAGTATTATGTTCTGCTAATTCTTTAGTATCTTTTAGTATTGAATCTAATGAATTATCATTAGAATTTATGATAGTTCCTTTCATTGGATAGGTATAAATATAGTTATCATTTGTTTTTACAAAGCATTCTGGTGAAAAGCAAACAAATTGATTTTTAAAGTAAAGCTTAAATTTACCATACGTAGCAT
>Ga0308419_1000312_pt1 | contig 36912 bp, 23 predicted proteins | sample HotsprSampleMS50_FD_203674 | JGI IMG/M metagenome (GOLD analysis project Ga0308419, IMG submission 203674) | Hot spring phototrophic mat microbial communities from Mushroom Spring, Yellowstone National Park, Wyoming, United States - 20090730_MS50 ... | reverse complement strand
GTCAGGACTCGAAACGCTCCCCCTTGGCCTTGTCCTGAGGAAAATGACCTCAGCTCGCGAAAGGTGGTTTAAGTTTAGAAACCTGGTTTATCCGCGGGAAGTCGTTGAACTGCAAGGAGTTAGATCGCCTCGGGACTTCGTTTTTTGGCCTTACACATTTATTTTTGAGGCTAAAATTGGGGTCTTAGATCAAGTCGCCGCTCCATCGGTGCGCCGCGGTGATGTATTGCGCGGGGGCCGTCGGGGCTGGGGCCATAGAATCGCAACGACTCGAAAGGAATAGGCCTCCAGTCCGAAGGGCCGGTTTCATGGCGTCTGACGGCCTTCTTTTCGGTTGCGTTTCATGGGGTGGGGGGTAGACTGTCCTCTGTGCTGATGGGATTGGCTCGGGTCAATTCTCTTTGCCCATTCCTAGTCTACGGACATGGTGTTGTTCCGAAAACCGACGGTGAATCCCGACTGGGAGGGCCTTCTTCGTAACATCCGCCGAGAAGGTACCCCCAAGCGGGTCTATTTCTTCGAGCATGGAATTGATCGGTCCATGCAAGCCGCGCTGGCCGAACGTTTCGATCTGTGGCGGACAATTCCGGAAAACTACCCCCATGTCGCGGCCCTCCGCACCATGCATGTCCACCACTTTCTGGGTATGGAAATGATGCGCATCTTTCCTCCCGGCGGGCGGATCCTGGCGCCCACCGTGTCCGGAGGATGGGCGCAGGAGCACCGCGGCCCGATCGGTTCCTGGGCCGAGTTGGAGACCTATCCTCTGAAACGGGCTGAGGATGCGGACCTTTCCGTCCTTGACTTCCTGGACCGCGAAATGCCGGAGACAATGAGAGCCTTCCATGTCGTCAGCGTATGGGAGGCCGCGCGCGACCTGATGGGATTCGAACAGATCTGTCTCAACCTCATTGAGCAGCCCGACCTGGTGGAGGCCCTGCTCGAACGGATTACCCTCTTTCTTGAGGCGGTTCTGCGGCCCTGCTGCGATCATCCCTCGTTTGGTGCGGTCTATGTGGCTGACGATCTTGGCTACAAAACAGCGCTGATGCTTTCGCCCGAGCTCATCCGGCGTTACATTCTCCCCCGCCACCAGCGGCTGGCCGATCTGGCCCACGCCAAAGGAAAGCTGTTTTTCCTTCACTCCTGCGGCCAGGTGTACGAACTGGTAAATGATTTTATCCAGAAGTTGCGCCTTGACGTCAAGCACTCCTTTGAAGATGCGGTGATGCCGATTACCGAGGCCAAACGCCGTTATGGGACGCAGATGAGCCTGTTGGGGGGTATGGATGTGGATCTGTTGGCGCGGGCCGATGAGCGGACCATTCGCGAGCGGACCCGACACATTCTGGAGGTCTGCCAGCCCGGTGGCGGGTTCTGCCTCGGGTCGGGAAACGGGGTAACCAGCTACATTCCGCTCGATAACGATTTGGCCATGCACGATGAGGCGCGCCGCCGGGTTCACTAATGGGGGAGAGCCGGAGGAGAGGAGTACCGATGGAGACCGGAATGATTGAACACGTTGGACCATTAGCGCCGGTAGATCCGTGGAACGCGGGTCCGCCCCGGATACTGGGCCCGGAGGTCTATGGCGCCTCCGCGCGCAAGCCATTTCTCTATGCCGTTCCGACGGTCGGCGAACGCCCCATCACCTTCCGGGCCCAGGGATTGCCGCCCGGCCTGCACCTCGATCCCAGTACCGGCCACCTTACCGGGCCCGCGACGGAGGAAGGAGAGTGGCGTGTACTCGTCGAAGCCTCCAATGGCCATGGCCACGCGGAGCGAGAATTGACGATCCTCATCGGCCAGGGTTTGGCCCTGACGCCTCCCATGGGCTGGAACAGTTGGAATGCTTGGCGGCGTTGGGTGGATGAGACGAAAGTGCGGCAAGCCGCAGAGGCACTGGTGTCCCAGGGTCTTGCCGCGCGCGGCTATACCTATGTCAACGTGGACTCTTGCTGGCAGGGACCAAGGAGCGGCCCGCGCAACGCTCTGCAACCCAATCGCAAGTTTCCCGATATCAGGGGCTTGGCCAACGCCATTCATCGCCTGGGCTTGAAGTTTGGCCTCTACTCAACCCCCTGGACCAAACCCTGGGGCTGCTCCGATCAGGAAGCCATGGAAGAATGGGGGGGACCTCCGCTGATGGGCTCGACGAGCGGGGAACGCGATCCCGATCCGGTTTATCAGTCGGTCCGTAACAGCCTCGTGTTCGGATTTGTCCCACACGACCGGTTTGTGGGGAAAATCAAGCATGAGGCGGACGATGTGGCGGAATGGACCGATTGGGGGATCGACTTCTTGAAGTATGACTGGCTTGGAACCGATCCCCTTTCGACAGAGCGGATGGGCCGGCTACTCCGCGAGTCGCCCCGGGATGTGATCTTCAGCATCTGCACCGATGCGCGAATTAAATATGCGGATTCCTATGTGCGCTGGTGTCATATGTTCCGCGGGATTCATGACACGGCCGACGACTGGCCGTGGCTCGTGCGCAACCATTTCCATGCCGACGAGGTGACCAACGAAGACTGGCGTCCCCATATCGGTCCCGGCCACTGGTACGATCTGGACATCCTGGCCTTGGGACCACAGTTCCAGGACCAGACCACGACGCGACCCAACAGGTTGACTGAACACGAACAGATCGCTCACATGACGCTCTGGGCAATCTATCCCTCGCCGCTGATCCTCAGTTGCGACGTGACGAAACTGAGTGATTTCGAATTGCGGCTGTTTGCCAACGAAGAGGTCCTGGCGATCAACCAGGATCGCTTGGGGCGTCCGGCGTGGCGGGTTTTCGACCTGGGCGAAGCGCCGCGCGACGGGCGCCCGTCCCGACGCCTCCGAGCCTATGCGCGTGAATTGTCTGGTGGGCGGCTGGCGCTCGGGTTATTCAATTTTGGAGAAGGTGAAGACACCTTGGAGCTGGATTTTCGGCTGTTGAATCTCTCCGGCATGGTACGGGTACGCGACGCGTGGGCGCGACGAGACGCCGGGCGTTGCGAACGGCGGCTGGCTGCCCGCGTCGCCGCGCATGGCGCGCGCCTGTTCGTGCTGACGCCAGAAAGCGAAAGGGTTGTTATTTCATGAAACAGTGGGATGGTAGAATTGCTTATTGCCGGCACGGAGGACGACAAGGAAGACTCCGTTTCATAGAAAAAATGTCGGCCGTCTGCGCCGCGCTTTGCCTGGCCATGGTCGGCGCGACCGCCCAAGAGGATCCGGGGAAACTCCGCCCTACGGATGTCCGGCCCACTCCTGAAAGGCGTGACATCATGAGTGAGCCAAAACAGACCTCGCCCGCCACCACCCCCTTCGCGCGGCGCCCGGGGGCGCACCGGCTCGTGCTGTGCAACGATGGCGGAACGCTTTCCGCGCCGGATGCCGAGGCCCCTCTGGGCGTCGCGGGGCTCGTCCGCTCCACCATTGACCCGCTGCGCGACACGATGGTGGACACGCTCTACTGGCAGCTCGGGACTGACCCGTACTGGGGTACACCGATCCATCGCCTGACCGAGTGGTATTCGCACCGCACCCGCATCGGCGCCCGCTGGGGCGAGGGGATGGAACGGTTCAACACGGCGAGCGAGTGGCGCGTCTTCGAAACCACCCGCGACCTCATCGCGCAGGGAACCGACCCGGTGGCCGTCGTGGTGGACGAAGGGCACAAGGCCGGGCTGGCGGTTTATCTCTCGTTTCGGATCAACGACATGCACGACTCAAACCTGTCGGGCGGCCTGAACGACCCGTACCTGTCGCCGCTCAAGCGTCAGCATCCGGATTGGCTCATTGGCGAGGACGGCTACGGGAACCGCTTCGCGTGGAACTTCGCCGTGCCGGAGGTGCGCCGCTATAAGCTCGACCTGATGGAAGAAGCGATCAATCAGTACGACCTCGACGGCCTGAACATCGACTTCTGCCGTTGGCCGAAACTCTTCAAGGCCGGTGCCGAGCAGAGCGGGATGCCGCTCCTCACCGAGATGGTTCGTTCCCTGCGTCAGACGCTGGATGCCCGGGGACGCGCGCTCGGGCGGGTGTTGGGGCTGACCGTCCGCGTCCCTGGCTCCATTGCCAACTGCCGCCAGGTTGGCATAGACGTGGCGGGCTGGATCCGCGAAGGGCTGGTCAGCGCCGTCATCGTCGGCGAAGTCCATGGCTGGCATTACCGTCTGCCGATCGAGCAATACAAGGCGCTTGCCGATGGCACCGGATGCCTCATCCTTGCACAGAACCTGTGCGCGTTCAAGGAGGGCCGGCCGCGTTCGGCCCATGTGCTCTTCGGCGAGAAAACCTACTACAGCGTCGAGCAGTTTCGCGCGCAGGCGGCTCGGCATTGGCAGGCCGGGGGGGATGGGATGTTCCTCTGGAACCAGCATTTCCTCCCGTTCCATGCGGACAGCCGCTTCGACCGCCAGTCGTGGAAAGAGGTGGGCGATCCGGCGGTGCTCGCTCGCAAGGACAAGCACTATCTCGTCGGTCCTGCCGGCCGCGGGGGATGTCTGCCGCTCGAACTACGTCCCTCCGTCACGACCCCCGTCAAGATCGAGATAGCTGACGACCTGGCTGCGGCGGAGCGCGAGGGCGTGCTGCGGACCGTCACCCTACGACTGCTGATCGAACAGATGACCGGCCCCGACCGTATCGAGTACACGCTGAACGGCGTTTCGCTCGATCCGGCTGCCGCGATCCGGCGCATCAACTACAACGACACCTGGCTGGATTTCGACGTGCGCCATGCGCTCAGGAATGGCGTGAATGAGCTCACCCTGACGGTACGGGAGCGCAATCCACGGGTAGCGTTGCCGTTGGTGTTGCGCAGCGTCGAGGTGCTGGTCGCCTACGCCGCACCTCCCACACCCGCATTCTCACCTACGCACACACTCGCCGGCCCGATCCGTGGGGCTGGCCGCGTTACGCCCGACGCGCCCGTGCTTGGGAACCCATAGGATGAAGTCCCACCTCTGTGACCTTGCGGACAGCTTCACGCTTCCCGCTGGAGAATGGCTGGAAATCGAGCTGGCCGAAGGCGGCCACTGGTTCGGACATGGGTTCCATCCCGTGCAGCCCTGGCCGCTCGAACGCGGCGTTATCGAGAATCCTAATTTTGCGGTCAATAATATCCAATGCCCCGCCTGGATGTGTTCCGCCGGTGTGGTGCTCTTTGCCGATACCCTCGCGCCGCTGGAGGTTGGGATCAACGGCGGGGGGAATGGAAAATTGCAAATCCGCTGTGTCTCGGACACCGTGACGTTCCAGGTTTTTCGCGGCAAGACACTCCCAGCGGCGCAGCGCGATTGGCTGAGAAGCCGGGGATGGCCGAACCGCCCCCCGACATCCCGCCACTTCGGCGACTGTTTCTTCTGTACCTGGACCCAATATCCGCGTTGCATCACCCAAAGCCGTATTCTCGACATGGCGCGGCAGATCCGCACCCACGGCTACCCGTGTCATACGCTCATCATTGACGACCGCTGGGAGCGATGTTTCGGCGAACTCGAATTCAATGCTCATGATTTTCCCGCTCCGCGGGCGATGTTCCAGGAATTGAAGCGGTTGGATTTCGAGCCTTGGCTCTGGATCACCCCGTTTGTAAACATCGAAGCCGCCAACTTTGCCGATCTCGAGCGCCGCGGGATTCTGGTGGCTGACCGGTCCGGCGGCGGCGCCGCGCGCTTGAAATGGTGGGGCGGCACGGCAGGGCTGGTGGACCTGACCTCACCACAGGGGCGCGACTGGTACCGAGGCAAACTGCAGGCGCTGCTGGATCTCGGTGCCGCCGGATTCAAGATTGACGGCGGCGACCACAAGTATCATCCCCCGGCGGAGCGCTGTGCCTGGCATCGTCCGCCGGGCGCTTCGGGCTATTCCGACCTGCTCTTGGCGCTGGTTGAAGAACGTGTGCCGAACCGTTGCGAAACGCGCACGGCCTGGTGTTCCCAGGGTCGCTCCGTGCTCTGGCGCGAAGGCGGTAAGGATTCGCACTGGGGGCTCGACAATGGACTGAAAGCTGTGGTCACGCTCGGCATGCACGTGGGCCTGCTCGGCTATGACCTGCTCATTCCGGATATGGCGCCGGGGCGGGTCCAGACGATGAAGGCCGACGATCCCCTGCCGACGGACGAACTCATGGTGCGCTGGACGGAAGTTTCGAGCTTCTTTCCGTTTCTCCAATTTTCCTACTTTCCCTGGAATTACGCGTCCTCCACCGCCCAAGCTGTGGCGACCTACGCGCAGGTGCACAAGGCGCTCGAACCTTATCTCGTCGAACATGCGGCCATGCGTTCGGCACCACTGCTACGCCCCCTGTGGTACGATTATCCGGAGGAAAAGGCGCTCTATCCCATTGCGGATACGTTTATGTTGGGGCCTGATCTGATAGTGGCGCCCGTGCTTGATCCGGGCGTAACGGCGCGTGACGTTGTGTTGCCGCCGGGGGTCTGGCGCGATGCCTGGAGCGGACAGCCCGTGGCCCGGCGTCTGGAATCCTGGCCGGCCCCTTGTCCCGGGATTCCCCTGTTCGTGCACGATCGGAATCCCGCTCTGCTGGACGTTCTGATGGCGGCGCTGGCTCTTGTCCGCCGGGGATCGGTGGATTCTGGTCTGACCACCGCCACTTGGCAGGCCGGCCTCGATCGCGATCTCAAGGTGACCGGCTGATACCGCCGAACAAGGGGCCGTTCAGCTTTCGGTCGCAACCCGGCGCCCGGGGTGGATTTCACCGGTGTTCCCTATCGGAGTTCGGCGCTCCCCCTGCTTTGGGCAAAAAAGGAAAAAAAGCGCAAAAGAGGATAGACCCAGAAAGTGGTCCAATCCATAATTGTGTCCAATTGATGGGAGGGTTGTCTGCCATGAAAACACGTTCGTCACGTTCCCTGTTGGTTTTGGGTCTTGTTGGAGTAGGATTAGCGGCGGTTGTCCAGCATGCGGAGGCGCAAACGCCGCTGCTCGAGTTATCTGTTCAACGAAACGGGCTCGCACTGCCTGAGCAGCGGCAGTGTGACCAACGGCGTCACCATGCGCAATGGATCGGACGTGGCCACCGATCTGCACAACGCAGCGGGCGACGGCGTGCGCGGCGGGCTCGCCCTGCCGGGCGCCGATACCGATCGCTCCTTCGATAACACCGCCGCGCCGGCCATGGGCAACACGGTCGCGGTGAACTGCGGCTATGCCGCGCATGATACGGATGCGGATCATGGATAAGACGATCAGTCCTAAAGGATTCATTTTAGCTGGGAATGCTACCAATGTTCCAGCCATGCCAGGATCGCCGCACATCAACATGGATGATAAGTATACCGTGCTAACCAACGGGGGCTTCGAGGCGGTGCAAAAATGGGTGTCTATTGCCGTGACGTACGACGGCACGAAAGCCGCGAACAACGTCAAGGTGTATCGCGGCTACCGGACGGGTGCGGAAGCCGACGGCGCTGGGAACGAAGCGCTTCAACTACTTTATACGACGACGATGGATGCCGGGCCGCTGGCCGACAACTCCATGAAGTTCGTCCATTGGAAATACGCCGATGAAGCAGCGGCCATTCGATGGCTATCTAGACAACATTCGACTGCACGGCACGAAGACGGTGGGCAGTGCGGCGGGGGTGCTGAGCGCCGAGGAACTGGAGAATCTGCGGTGTTACGATGTTTCGTTGTGCCGCGCTCAGGCCGCGACGTGGATTACCAGTGAGTCGGCACAGTTCAACGGCAGTCTGGAGGAGGCCCACAGCTCCGGCAACCTGAACGTGTACTTCTGTTGGGACGGCAGCGACAAGGGCACGGCCGGCACGGGGAATTGGGCGCAGGTGGCGTACCTGGGCAATTTCGCTGCCGGCAGTTTTTCAACCAACGTGACGGGGCTGACCCCGGGAACAAGCTACACGTACCGCTTCTTCGGCACCAACAGCGCCGGCGGTTACTGGTCGGGGCCGACGAGCTTCACCACGACGCCCACCTACTCGCCTGGGTTTGTCTGGTCGCGGACCAACGACTACAACACGACGTATAACCCCGGGCCGGACAAGGTTGGAAATGCGGTCTGGAGCTATGAGTGGGTCAATACCGGCACCGGGCTCGATTCGCCGGACGATACCAACCGCTGGTACCGGAAGAGCCGCACCTTGATGCCATGGAGCTCAAGCTGGGACATTTGGAACTCCGATGGTGGAGGGTGGCATTCCGGGGTGAGCGCGGACAATGTCTATCACTTCTCTTACGACAGTTCCAAGTGGGGTCGTATTCCCTTGATTCGTTGGATCAATCCTGTGGACGCGCCCATCAAGGTGACGGTGGAAGGGTCGTACCGGGTGCGGTGGTCAGGGTCTTCAGGAAATGCGCCCAGCAAGGATGCGGATGTGGTAATCGCAAAACTTTCGGGTGCCACCCCGACGCTGCTGTACACGAACACCCTGGTCAAGCCGACGCCTGACCACAGTGACGAATACTCGCCGGTGATCACACTCACGCCGCAGACGGTCGAGTTGCAGCCGGGAGATGTTATTGTGTACGGTATCCGCGGACGCGCCTGGGAGACGGGCGAATCCTTCTGGATTCTCGATGACAGTTTTCAATTGAGGATTTTGCGTCCAGCGGCCACTCTTATACTCATCCGATAGGAATCCCATGTGAGAGACGCTATGCCATTTCACCGGCGTGCCGATTGGGAGAATCCGGCCGTCCTGGAGATCAACCGCGAAGTCAGCCATTCGCCGTGGCGTGCTTTTGAATCCGTGGAACAGGCGCTTCGTGGCGAGCGAACGGCGTCCTCCAACGTGCGAGTGCTGGACGGCCGGTGGTCGTTCAAATGGGTTTCATCTCCGCAGGCGGTTCCCCGGGGGTTTTGGGAATGCGATTTCCAGGACGAAGACTGGGCATCCATTCAAGTGCCGGGCTGCTGGGAGACCCAGGGTTTTGGCGAACCGATCTATACGAACATCGCTTATCCCTTCAAACCCGGCGAAGATGCTCGCGCGTTTGTGAGCCCAAGCGCGCGAGATCCCCAGGCTGGGACGGCCCTGGCGCGTTACAACCCGCCGCACGTGCCTGCGGCCAATCCGACCGGCTGCTACCGGCGTTTCTTTTCTCTGCCGCCGCACTGGCATGACCGGCGCGTGTACGTGGCTTCGACGGGGTGGAATCGGCGATGTATCTGTGGGTGAACGGACATCCCGTCGGCTACTCGCAAGACAGCCGTTTGCCCGCCGAGTTCGGGATCACGCCCTTTGTGCGTCCCGGCGAAAACCTGCTGGCGGTGCAGGTGATGACATGGTCGGACGGCACATGGCTGGAGGACCAGGATTATTGGCATTTGGCCGGGATCCATCGCTCGGTACGGCTTGTGGCCAAGCCAAACATTCATCTGCGCGACTGGTTCATCCGCGCCACGCCCGACGATTCGGAGGAGTGGGGGCGGCTCGAAGTCGAGGTCCGTTTGAACCGAGCGACCGGATATGCCGACCACGCGGTCTGGCTCGGTCTGTTCGAGGCAGACGGCAATGAACGCTGGCAGGCCGAGCAAGCGCTGTCAGCGACCCCGGCGTACACGACAAAAGATCCCGCCGGGGTCACCTTCCAAACGCGGGTGGGAAATATCGCGCTGTGGTCACCAGAGACTCCAACCCTGTACACGGTCGTGCTGGCGTTGAAGGATGCCGAGGGGCAGATCGTGGATGTCGAAGCCAGCCGAGTCGGTTTTCGTCGGATCGAAATCAAGGATCATGTCATTTTGCTCAATGGCCGACGCATGATTTTCTGTGGTGTGAATCGGCACGAACACGCGCCGGAGACGGGGCGGTATGTGCCCGAGGAGCGCATGTGGCGCGAGATCGGCCTGATGAAGGCGCTGAACTTCAACGCTGTTCGTACGAGTCATTACCCGAACGATCCGCGCTGGTACGAGCTTTGCGACGAATTGGGCCTCTGCGTGGTCTGCAAGGCAAACCTGGAAACGCATGGCGTCTGGGCCCGACTCACGCATTCGCCAGCCTGGGCCGCGGCTTTCCTCGAGCGAGCCATGCGGATGGCGCTGACCTACAAGAACCACCCCTCCATCATTGCCTGGTCGCTCGGCAATGAGTCCGGGAAAGGCCCGAACCATGCGGCGATGGCCAACTGGTTGCGCGTTTATGATCCCACCCGGCTGGTGCAATATGAACCCGAAGGGGCCGAGGCCATTTTCTCGGACGTGCGCGGCACGATGTATGCCCCTCCGGAGTACATCATCAACATGCTGGCCGATAACCGGGATCTGCGGCCGGTGGTGTTGGTGGAGTATCTCTATCAGATACGTAACGCGGGCGGAGGCATGAGCCGGTTCGTGGAGCTGCTTGAGCGCTTTGCGCGGTTCCAGGGCGGGTTTGTTTGGGACTGGCAGGACAAGTGCCTGATGGCGCGCGACGGGCAAGGACGGGTCTTCTGGGGATATGGCGGGGATTTTGGCGAATCGTTCGTCGAACCCGAATGGCCGCCTTTTATGTGCTGCAACGGCCTTCTCTTCCCCGATCTGACGCCCAAACCCGTGGCTTGGGAAGTGTGTTACGCTCTATCGCCGATACGGATTGTGGCGCGCGATGTCGAGCGCGGATATTTCCGGCTGTTGAACCGGCATGTGGCCACGGAGGCATCCCCCTTCGATTTGCGGTGGACGGTGCGCGAAGACGGCGAGGCGGTCAAGAACGGGACCTTTCTAGCGCCGCCGGTGGCGCCGATGCGTGAGGAAGATTTTGAACTTCCGCCCTCTTTGTGGGATGTGCCTCGTCAGCCGGGCCGGGAGTATCATCTGGAGTTTTACGTGGTTCGTCGGGAAGCCACCCCATGGGCCGAGGCGGGGCAAGTGATGGGGATGGAGCAATTTGCCCTTCGGAGCGGTCCGGCGCGCGCGGCCATATCCCGCATCGGCCAGTGCGATGTCGCTCTCGCTCACGGAGGACACGATTCGTGCGGACGACGACGGAGGCTGGATGGCCTTCGATCGTCAAGGGGGGCGGTTGATCGGTCTCGAATGGCGGGGAACACGCGTTCTATCGGGTGGCGGTGAGATCGTTCTCAGTCGTCCGCTGAGTGGTTTGGATGCCTGGCCCAAGTGGGGTTTTCACGATCTGTGGGCCGCGGTGGCGCCCGATCGGTTGACGACGCATGTCGAGGAGGTAAACGCGCTCGTTTTGCCGGACGGCTCCGTCATGATTAGGGTGGGCGTGAGACTGAGCGGCCCGACATCGCCGGGAGAGGTGGCGGCCGAACTGGTTTGGAGGATTCGATCCTCGGCCTTCGTTACTGTGGAGGCTGCCGTCACGATTCCCCCTGCCTTCCAGCACGTGCCGCGGATCGGCCTTGGGCTTGTGACCGGTTCTGGTTTTGAAGACCTGGAATGGTTCGGACTGGGACCTGGCGAGACCTACTGCGACCGGCGGACGGCGGGCCTTGTGGCCCGACACCGCTCGACCGTTACGGCGCAGCATGTCCCTTTCATTCCGCCCTCGGAATGCGGGGGCCATGAGGACACGCGCTGGCTGGCGCTGCGCAACCGTGAGGGACGGACCCTGCGTGTATCGGGCCCTGGGCTTTTTCACTTCGATGCACGTCACGCTTCCATTGCGGATTACCGGCAGGCGCGGCACGATCACGAGTTGCCGCGCCGTCCAGAGACCTTCCTTCACCTGGATGTGCGCCATGCCGGTATTGGCGGCAACATGGGTTGGTCCACCGCCCTTGATGAGCGGCATCGAGTCCCCGCCGGTCATTACCGCTTCGCGTTCGAGTTGCTGATCGAGTAGGGAAATAGGGAAAACGTGGTTTATCCACGCGAAGTCCTTTTTCCAATTCGCCCTTGGGGTTCAGGGAAAGTTGTGATTTTTGGCCGGGAAGTCGGAAAATATCAAATGTCACGGGCCGACCCTCTGCGACCCCTAGGCGGTGGTTGTCATCGGGGCCGAGGGGAGATTCGTCATTGTGGGAAAGGGGCGACTGATGTTTAATACGCCGCAATGGGCAACGCATGGCTCATCGTTACTGGTGCGCGCCAGCATAACCTCAAAAACATCACGGTCCGTATCCCGCGCCAGGCCCTTACCGTCGTCACAGGGCTGAGCGGATCGGGCAAATCCTCCCTCGTCTTCGATACCCTCTACGCCGAAGGCCAGCGCCGGTATGTCGAGAGTCTCTCCGCCTACGCCCGACAGTTTCTTGATCGCTTCCAAAAGCCGGCGGTGGACGCCATCGAGGGGCTCTCCCCCGCGCTGGCCATTGAACAGCGAAGCGGAGCACCCAACCCCCGCTCGACTGTGGCGACGGTCACGGAAATTCACGACTACCTCCGCCTGATCTTCGCGGCTCTCGCCACCCGCCACTGCCCCACCTGCGGAAGCCCCGTCCGCCGTCAAACCCCCGAACAGATGGCCACCCATCTTCTCGCCCTTCCTTCCGGAACCCGTCTTCACCTGCTGGCCCCCGTGCCGGAGACCATCGCCCTTGGCGCTTTGCGGGCGCTCGAACTCCTCCGCCGTCGCGGCTACCTGCGCGCGCGGGTGAATGGCCAGATTGGAGAATTGGAGCACCTCACACTTCCCGCAGCCACCTCCGCTCCCCCTCGGATCGAGGTCGTGGTGGACCGTCTGGCCATCGAGCCGGGACTCCGATCGCGCCTAACGGATTCCATTGAACTAGCCCTCCGCGAGGGTGACGGCCGCCTGACGGCACTGGTCGAGCGCGCGGGGAGCCCCCCCGAGGAGATCCACTTTTCGGAAAAAAACGCCTGTCTGACCTGTCAGAGGGCATTCGAAGATCTATCCCCCTCCCACTTTTCGTTCAACAGCCCTCATGGGGCCTGCCCCGCCTGTCTGGGTTTGGGCGTCCGGCCGGTCTTCGACGAGTCGCGCGTGGTCCCTGACCCCTCGCGATCCCTTCGGCAAGGCGCCATTCAGGCCTGGCGGCGAGGCGGGCGACGATTGATTCTTTATTACAACACTCTTCTTCGGGGATTGGCCAAACAGTTCGGCTTCTCTTTGGACACCCCCTACCAGGATCTTCCAGGCGACGTTCGCCATCTTCTCATGAAGGGGTCGGGCGAGGAGACGGTCGAAACGGTTCGTTGGAGCCGTGGCGCATGGCGGAAGAGCCGGAAACCTTTCGAGGGCGTTCTGCCCAATCTCGAGCGGCGGCTTCGGGAAACCGATAGCGAAAGCGTGCGGCAAGCCCTCCGGCGTTACCAGGTCCGTCAACCCTGCGATGCCTGCGGTGGCCGCCGACTGCGACCAGAAGTGCTGGCCTGCCGACTTCGTGACCGCACGATAGCCGAGGTGACAGCCCTGTCGGTCCGCGAGGCGCTGGCCTTTTTCCAAAAGGCGGCCTGGACGGCCGACGAGATGGCCCGAGCCGGCGAAGCGATCCGAGAGACGGAACATCGCCTTCGGTTGCTGGCGCAGGTAGGGGTGGACTACCTTACGCTCGACCGCGAAACGCACACCCTCTCTGGCGGCGAGGCTCAACGGGTCCGTCTGGCCAGTCAGATCGGATCCCGTCTCTCGGGGGTTCTCTATGTACTCGACGAGCCCAGCGTAGGACTTCATGCCCGTGACCACGACCGCCTGCTTCGCGTTTTAACCGGCCTACGGGATCTTGGAAACACTGTCATCGTCGTCGAACACGACGAAATGACCATCCGCCGGGCCGACTACGTCGTGGACCTCGGTCCCGGCGCCGGCCGACACGGAGGCGAGGTCGTCGCCTGTGGGACCCCAGTCGAAGTGCTCTCCTCTCCCGCCTCCTTGACCGCCCAATACCTCAACGGCCTCCGTCGGATTCCGGTTCCGCAGGTCCGTCGGACTCCGGGAGACGGCTGGCTGGTGGTGGAAGGGGCTGCCGAACACAACCTCAAGGGAATTGATGTTCGGCTTCCGCTGGGCCTCTTCGTCTGTGTGACGGGAGTCTCGGGCAGCGGGAAGAGCACGCTGGTGGATGATATCCTGTGCCGCGCGCTGGCCCGCCGCTTGTATGGCGCCGAGGAGCCGCCCGGCCGCCATCGGACCCTCCGGGGCGTCGAGCGGATCACGCAACTGATCCGCATAGACCAAAGTCCCATCGGCCGTACGCCGCGCAGCAATCCGGCGACCTATACGGGGGCGTGGGACGAGATACGAGCCCTTTTTGCGGCTCTTCCGGCCGCTCGGGTCCGTGGGTACGGCCCCAGCCGGTTCAGCTTCAACGTCAAGGGAGGCCGGTGCGAGGTTTGCAAGGGGGAAGGACTTCTTCGCATCGAGATGCAGTTTTTGCCCGATGTGTATATCTCCTGCGAGGCCTGCCATGGCCGCCGCTTCAACCGCGAGACCCTCGAGATCCGATACCGGGATCGGACGATAGCCGACATTCTGGAAATGACGGTGGAGGAGGCGCTCGATTTTTTCGATGCGGTACCCGCTTTGGCGAGAAAACTTCAGACCCTTGCCGAAGCGGGCCTCGGTTATCTTCAGCTTGGCCAGCCAGCGACTACCCTTTCTGGCGGAGAGGCCCAGCGCATCAAGCTTTCGGCAGAGCTGTCGCGGCGGACATCGGGGCATACCCTCTATGTGCTGGATGAGCCTACGACCGGCCTTCATGCCGCGGACGTCGCTCGCCTGCTGACCATCCTCTTCCGCCTCCGGGATAGCGGCCATACCGTTTTGGTCATCGAACATCATCTCGACGTCATCAAGTCGGCCGACTATATTATTGACCTTGGCCCGGAGGGAGGGGATGCCGGGGGGTGGATTGTGGCGCAGGGGACGCCGGAAGAGGTGGCGGCCTGTTCTGCCTCGCACACAGGAGTCTGGTTGAAAAAAGTCCTGACACGCTCATGAGGAGGCCGTTGCTCAACCTTCTTCTGCTGGCTCTCGTGGCTTCTATCGGCTGGGGTGCAACCGCCGTGCCGCCGGGTCTGGACCCACTCCAGGCCGGTCAAGCGGCTCTGGAGGATGCTCAATATGCCGTCGCCGAATCTTTTTTCCGGGCGGCTTTGCAGAAGGCCACTGACCGCCGGACGGAGGTCGACGCTCGCATTGGCCTCGCCCGGGCGCTTCAGGGGCGGAACGCCCCACGCGAGGCCTTGGAGATGTTACCGGCGGACCGGGCCCCGGCGAAGGGGATGCCGGCGGCGGGTCCCTGGCGCTACGAACGGGCCCAGGCGTTGGCGGCGTTGGGGGCGTGGGTTGAAGCCCTGGCGGAGTTGGACGAGGCCGATGCCATGAACAGCGGTGAACTCCCGGCCGGTGAAACGGCGCGTCTCCGGGCATGGATCTATTTGCAGCAGGCGCGCTGGCCGGAAAGTGACAAGGCCTACGCGGCTTGGGAGTCCGTGGCCGGCGTTACCGATCGAGTCGCCTGGGTGGAAACATGGGCGCGCGCGCTGGTGGCCACTGGGCAGTGGAGCCGAGCCGAAGCCGCCGTGCGACGCGCGCTCGAGCGAGGCGAGGGAACGGCCGAGGAGGTCGGCCGATTGCGGGTGTTGAGAGGTCAGATTCTCCTTTACCAAGGCATTCAGGAAGAAGCCGAGGCGATGTGGCGCGTTGTCGTGACCTCCGGGATTCCCGCTGCGGTGCAGGTGGACGCCTGGCTGGGTTTGGCTGAGCTGGCCTTCCGACGCGGCCAACTCAAAGAGGCTCTTCGGGCGGCCTCGAACGCGGTGGCGTTGGCGGTCGGGCCGTCCGAACGACGGATGGCCCGGAAGAGGATGGGACTTCTCATGCTCCAGCAGCCCGATCCCACAGAGGGTGTGACCCTGCTCAAGACCTTGATTGCGGACGATCCTCAGCAATCCGATGCATCGACGCTCCAATTAAGCGTGGCACGATCGCTCCTCAACGCCGGGCGTTACGAGGAGGCCGAGACGCAATTCCGAGTCTTTCTGGAGAGTTTTCCGGACCACGCTCAGACCGACGAGGCCTTGGAAGGGCGCGGCTGGGCACTGGTCCAGTTGGGGCGGCCCGCCGAGGCGGCCGAGGCCTTTGAGAAGGCCGCCGAGAAGAGCGGCACCCCCGAAATGCGGCGTCGGCGGCTCCGGCAGGCGGCCGACGCGTGGTTCGCCAATCGGCAGTATCAGACAGCGGCCGAGCGCTACCGGACGGTGGCGGAGGGACCGGTGGACGATCCCGACGTCCGCGAGTCCAGGCTTCAGGAGGCCGAGTGCTGGGCTCGCCTGAATCGGCCAGCCGAGGCCCGTCGTCGGTTCGAAGCCCTTTCCATGGAATGGGGAGCAACCGAATGGGGCGAGCGGGCGGCCCTGCGAGCTGCGGAGCTTTGGTCGGAAGAGGGGGATTTGGAACAGGGACGTCAAGCCTTCACCCGTTTTCTCGAAAGTGCCACCAACCGCGCCTTGCGGGCACGCGCCTATTATGGTCGGGGTTTGACGCTCTATCAGCAGTATCAGTTCGATGATGCCTTTCGCGATTTTTCCACGGTGGTCGAGAGCGGCGATGACCCCGCCCTGACGGAACGCGCGGCCTATATGCAGCTCTGTGCTGCTTTTGAACGGCCCTCCAATTCGGACGCGGAAGGATTGGCCCATGCGTTTCTCGTGCGATGGCCGGAGAGCCTCTGGACGGACGCCGTGTTGTTTCGGCTGGCGGAGACGGCCTATACCCGGGGGGCGTTCGAGGAGGCGGAGCAGGCCTTTGCTGCGCTGGCCGCTCGGTCGAATGCGGCGCCCGACCTTGTCGGCGACGCACTGTATTGGGCGGCTCGATCGGCGTCCGCCCAAAAGGAGTTTGCCCGCGCGGTGGAGTACGACGGCCGCCTGATTCGCGACTTCCCCCGTCACAGTCGCGTGGGAGAGGCGATCTATGGTCAGGCCGAGGCGCTTTTCGAACTCGGCCATTATGAGCGGGCCGCCGCCCTTTTCGACGAGACGATCCGGCGCCTGCCGGGCACCTATTTGGCCGATGCCGCGCTCAGCCGGAAAGGCGATTGCCTGGTCAACCTGGGAACCGACCAGCCGGAGCGGTACGAGGAGGCCATTCGGATCTATGACGAGCTGGCGGCCCATACCAACGCGGTGCTCGATCTCCGGCTTCAGGCGGCCTTCAAGAGCGGCCGCACACGGCAGCGTCTGGGGCGGAACGACGAGGCCTTCGAACGCTATTATGCGGGGGTCGTCCTTCCCTTCCTCGACGCCCGCCGGACGGGGTTGCCATTGAACGAGGCCTGCGTCGCCTGGTTTACGCGGGCCGCTTTTGAAGCGGCCGCCCTTCTCGAGGCGAAAGGCCGATGGCGGGAGGCGGTCCGGCTGTATGAACGGGTGATGGACAGCGGGGTGCCGGCGGCGTCCGAGGCGCGGCGACGGATCGAAACGATTCGGCGGGAGCATTGGCGTTGGATTTGAAGGAGTTTTGCCCATGATGCAACTGATCCTTAACGGCGGGCCCTTGATGGCCATTCTGGTGGCTGTCGGGATCTTCGGCCTGGTGGTCTTTCTGGAACGGTTGTGGCATCTTCACCGAGCCCGAATCCGCTATGAGGATTTTCTCCAGGGGCTATTCCGAAATCTGGAACAGGGTGACATCGAGGAGGCGTTGACCATCTGCGAGGAGACGCCGGGGCCTGTGGCCTTTCTGGCCCGGGTGGCCATCCTACATCGCCAGCGCCCCCGGGCCGAACTTCAGGAGTCGCTGGACAATGCGGGCCGTTCCGAGATTTCTCGAATGGAGCGGCGTCTTTCCCTTTTGGCAACCGTAGCCCAGTTGTCCCCGTTGATCGGACTTCTAGGAACCGTGACAGCGATGATTCAGGCGCTGTGGACGATTCAGTCCCGCGGACCGCTGGTGCACGCGGGCGACCTGGCCGGCTGGCTGATGCAGGCGCTGGCCACCACGGCGGTTGGCCTCTTTCTGGCCATTGTCGCCCATGGGGGATATGTTTTCCTTGCCAACAAGGTCGAAAAGATCGTGCTCGATATGGAACGGGCGGCCTCCGAAATCGCCGCCTTTCTACACAACACGGCCCGCGAGGCGAATCCGTCGCCCACATGAACGAAACTCCTTTGACCTTTCGATGGAGAACGGTTTCCGTCCGCCCCCTGCAACGGGCCGGCTGGCTCAATCGGGGATTGGTGGCAGCCGCCCCCTGGCTCGATGCCGGACTTTTGGTGATCTTTTTTCTGATCGTAGCTTCCCGTGTTGTGATTCAGCCCGGTATTCGCCTGACCCTTCCGGAAGCCCCTTTTCGTGATGGCGTCAATCCCTATGACAGCCTGGTGGCGGTCGTGGTGGCCGGAGGACCGGCGGAAACCCCTGGCGGCATTCGCGAGGTCGTCTATTTTGATGAGGGGCGGTTTTTTCTTTCCCGGCCTGATCATGTGAAGAAGCTTCAGGCGGCTTGGTCGCGGGCCGTTCGTCAGTCGCCCTCCCGCCCGCTTCTTCTTCAGGCCGATCCGGCTGTAACCCAGGGCACGCTCACCCTATTGCTCAAAACCGCCGCGGAAGCCGGCTTCCGTGAGGCGCTCATCGCCACCCGTCCTTCGGAGTCGCTGACATGGTGAACGGGATCCGATCCGCTTACTGGGACCGCCGGGCAGGGTGGGATCTGTTGGCATCGGGGGCCGCCATCCTGCTGTTGGCATGGCTTCTGGGATGGGCCGCTCGCCCCCTCCGGCGGTCGTCCGAATCCCTTCGACCGACCTCATTCCGGATCTATTTTTTGAGTCCCGACCGCCATCCCGACGCATTCCGACCCATCTATTTCTCGCTTCCGTCGGTCCTGGGATCAAGCCGGCCGATTCTTCTCACCCGCCAATCGCGGGCCATTCCTTCCCCCTTGTGGCTTTCCCCACCGGGCCTGATGACTCCTCCGGTTCCGCGCTTTCCCGTGGAATTGGAACGTCCGTACCCGTGGTTGGAGTCTCCCCTGCCACGCCCACCCCGTTTTCCCGCGCCTCCGGTTTACCCATCGGCGCCAACCGCCGGTGAATGGCGCTGGAAGGCGCTGGCCCCGAACGGCGGGTTGGTGGCGGAACCGGAGGGGTGGACGAATGCCATCCCGGACTCGTTCCCCCGGGGGGGCGGACTTTGGCTTCATCTCGAGGCGGATGAACGCGGTCGGGTCGTGCGGGCGCTGCCGCTGCCCCCGTTCGATCCCGCGGCGGCTAGCCCCGTGGCCGCGGCGTGGCGGCGGGCACGAGTGCAACCAGGACAAAAAACAGTCTGGATTCAGATCGTCCGCCAATTAGAATGGACACCTTCGCCATCGCAGGGAGAACCCCCCAAATGACGCGCATTCCCATGGTCGCCTGGTCGAGCCGCCGCTCGGATCCGCAGGTCGAGGCCTTTCTGCGCCGTCCGGCCGTGGATCCTGCGGCTGAAGAGAGAGCGCGGGCCATCCTGGAGGAGATTCAGAAAGGTGGAGAAGAGGCCTTGGTGCGGATGGTTCGGCAGTTTGATGGCGTCGATCCCGCGACCACAGGGCTCCGCGTTTCGGCGGCGGAATTCGTGCAAGCGCGACGCATGGTGGATCCCGCCTTTCGAAAGGCCTGCCGTCTGGCCCTCCAGCGGATCACCCGGTTTGCCCGAGCGGGGTTGCGACGAAGCTGGCAATGGCACGACCCCGCTGGGGCCAAAATGGGAGAACGTTTCGTCCCGCTCGACCGGGTGGGAGTCTATATTCCCGCCGGCACGGCGCCTCTCGTTTCGACCGTGTTGATGACGGTGACGCTGGCCCGAACGGCAGGAGTCCCGGAGATTGTGGCGTGCACACCACCCGGCCGAGATGGTCGGGTGGATCCCGCGCTTCTCTATGCGCTGGAAACCGCTGGTGCCACCGAGGTTTATCGCCTCGGCGGCGCCCAGGCCATCGGTCTGATGGCTTTCGGGACGGAGCGGGTTCGGCGCGTTCAGAAGATTGTCGGACCCGGAGGCCCCTTTGTGACAGCGGCCAAGCGGCTGGTCTATGGAGAGGTCGCGCTGGACATGGTCGCGGGACCGAGTGAAATCGCCATTCTGGCCGACGATTCGGCCAGACCCGATTTCGTGGCGGCCGATCTGCTTTCCCAGATCGAACACGGATCCGGTCATGAAAAGGCGCTGCTCGTGACGGATTCCAAACCGCTGGCTGAGGCGGTGGCGTCTGCGCTGGAGTCGGGGTTGAATCGCCTCTCCCGCGCCGAGGCGATCCGCACCGTTCTCGGCCGTGGGGGGGTTCTGCTGGCGACCGTTTCTTCGCTCGAGGAGGGGATCCGTCTCTGCGACGCCTTTGCGCCGGAACACCTCGAAATTCAGACTCGGATGCCTACCCGTTGGGCCGCCCGGATCCGGCGGGCTGGCGCCGTCTTTATTGGTCCCTGGACCCCGGAGTGCGTGGGCGATTACGCGGCCGGCCCAAGCCACGTTCTGCCGACCGGGGGCACAGCGGCCTTCTTTTCGGGACTGACGGTCAACGATTTTCTCCGGCGGATCAGTGTCATGCGCTTCGATCGGTCGGGCTTCCGTAAGGTTTGGCCAATTGTCGAGACCTTCGCTCGGGTGGAGGGTCTCGAGGCGCATGGCCTTTCCGGCCGGCTGCGATGGGAGTCGCCATGAGCCGCTGGATCCGCCGGGCCGTGGAGCGAATGACCGGCTATGTGCCGGGGGAACAACGATCCGGGCCAGACGTTCTCAAACTCAACACCAACGAGAATCCCTATCCCCCTTCGCCGCGAGTGATCGAGGCGATTCGCCGGTTTTCCGTCGCGTCGCTCCGGCTCTATCCCGATCCCCTCAGCCGGGAACTTCGTGAAACCATTGCGCAAGTGCATGGTGTTTCGAGCGATCACGTTTTTGTGGGCAACGGGTCCGACGAGATTCTCCGGCTGATCACGCTGGCGTTTGTCGAGGATAATGGCGCGATCGCGCGTTTTCATCCCTCCTACACTCTGTACGATGTTCTGGCCCAGTGCCGGGGTGTCCCGCTTCGCCGGGTGGCGCTGGGTCCCGATTTCGGCTGGCGCTCTCCTCCTCCCCGGCTGCGGGCCTCGCTCTTTTTCCTGACCTCCCCGAACAGCCCCACGGGGCGGCTCTATCCGGATGAGGCGGTGACCGCCTTCTGTGATCGGTTCGACGGCGTGGTGGTGCTCGACGAAGCGTACGCCGAGTTCGCTTCACGCAATGGACTGGCCCTGGCGCGAACGCGGCCGAATGTCCTGGTGGTGCGGACGCTTTCCAAGGCCTACGCGCTGGCCGGGGCGCGGCTGGGGTATGCCGTGGGCCCCACGGCCTTGATTGCGGCTCTGGACAAGATCAAGGACTCGTACAACATCAATCGAATGACCCAGGCCGCGGCCCGGGCGGCACTGGAGGATCAGGCCTATCTCCAGCGGACGGTGGCCCGTATCCGGCGGACGAGGGAACGACTGTCCGAGGAATTGCGGGCTTTGGCCTTTGAGGTGGTGCCCTCGGAGGCTAATTTTTTATGGGCCGCGCCAACCCGCATCACGGCCCGGGCTTTGACAGAGGCCTTGCGGGCACGCGACATTTTAATCCGCTACAATCCCGAGGAATGGCATCCCAATTATGTGCGGATCACTGTGGGTACCGACGCCCAGATCCGTCGGCTTGTAGCCGCTATCCGGGAGATCCAGGAGCAGAGACGATGCGACTGATTCGTTTCGAAGATGAGGTAGGCCAACGAGGGTGGGGAGTGGAAGCGCGCGACGGAACGGTCCGACGGCTGGGCGGTTCGCCTCTTGTCACCCAGGAGGTGGTCGGGCCGTCGGTCCGAGTGGCCAAACGGCTGGCGCCGGTTGAAAACCCACCGGCCATTCTGTGCATTGGGGCCAACTACCGCCGGCACATCGAGGAATCGAATGTGCCGATTCCGCCCCATCCGGTTCTGTTTATGAAGGGTCCCAATGCGATCCAGGACCCGGAGGCCCCCATTTGGCTTCCCCGTTTTTTGCGGAGCGAGAGCGTGGATTTTGAAGCGGAGTTGGCGGTGATTATCGGGCGAACCTGTCGGAACGTCCGCCCCGAGGATGCGCTTGACTACGTGCTGGGCTATACGGCGGCCAACGACGTCAGCGCGCGAGACTGGCAGCGCCACGGCGGAGGCGGGCAATGGTGCCGGGGCAAGACCTTCGACACCTTTCTCCCGCTCGGGCCCTGCCTGGTGACGCCCGACGAGATTCCGGATCCCCAGCAGTTGCGGATTCGGGGAATTCTCAATGGGCAGGTGATGCAGGACAGTCATACCTCCAACATGCTCTTTGATGTCCGGACGCTGATCGCCTTTCTCAGTGGCAGCACGACACTGTATCCCGGGACGGTGATCTTGACGGGAACGCCGGAAGGGGTGGGGATGGCCCGGACGCCGCCGGTCTGGCTCAAGCCAGGGGATCGGTTCACCGTGGACATTGAACGTATTGGCGCACTCTCGAATCCGGTGGAAGAGGAGCCGCTGTAACGGTGGGACCTATCGGCCGACGGCTTCTTCCAGGTGCGCGCGAAGCGCGCGTCCGATCGCTTCGACCGAACCCACTTCGCGGAACCGCGCATAGCCTTCTTCGGCCAGCGTACGGCAGAGGCCGGGATGTCGGCTCAGGAAACGGATGGCCTCGGCCAGGGCCTCCGCATCCTGCCGTGGGCAGAGCCAGAGGTGACGGCCATGCTCGAAGAGCGTCCGAACGGCCGGGCTGTCGCCGGTGACGACAGGCCGGGCCGTGGCCAGCGCTTCGTAGATCTTGTTCTGGATGGTCATTAGGGATTGAGGAGTGGTTCCGAAGGCGCCGAGAGCGAGATCGGCCTTCGCCAGGCACGCTGGGACGCGTTCGGGGGGGAGGGGAGGATCGAATTGGACACGGGTCAAACCCAGGGTTCGTGCCTTGCGCTCGGCCTCGGCCCGCTCGGGTCCGTCCCCTACGAATCGGAACCGGATCTCCGGCTCTCCCTGAAGGCGTGCGGCGGCTTCGATCATCGTGCCGACTCCGTGATTGGGAATGAAGGTGCCGACGTAGACCACGCGGAACGAGCCGTCGGTCGGCGGGGGAAGGGGGTTGGGCTTGAAGAGGGTCGTATCGGCGCCGGTCGGCACCAGGCGGACCCGCTCGGGGGGAACGCCGAACTCCCGGCGTGTCCAGGCGGCGTATTGCGGCGTGTCCTGGAGGATGAGGTCAGGGACGGCCAGGGCAGCCCGTTCCAGCGCATGGAGCAATCGGCCGGTGAAGGGAGCGCGCGCCACCAGTCCCCGTTCCCAAGCGATCAACCAGGGGGACATGAAGGCATCGAGAACCATTTTTCGGCGTCGATGTCGCGCGGCCAGGCGAGCGAGGGGCACGTCAAAGAGGCCAGGATAGCCTAGGACGAGGGCATCCCAGGGACCGGTTCGGCGGAGGCCGGTTAGAAGGCGGAACCAGGCCTGGAAGAGTCGTAAGGCAAAGCGCGGATGGCGCCAGCCACCGCTGGCCAGGCGAACCCGATCCTCGACCCCCCCCCAGAGGGGCGCATGGCATTCCACCACCTCCACGCCCGCCGAGCGGAGACCGGCGATCAGGATCCGGTTTCGGGAATACTCCCGGCGCCAAGTGCCAAACCAGCACACCCGAAGCGGGCGGTTCATGATGAGATGCTCTTGTCCAAAGCCCGTCTCGATGAATGGATTTCTGACGCGGATGTTACCATCCATGCGACGGGGGCTCAAGGCCGTGCTTGACAAAAGGGATAAAAGTCCGATGCAATGAAATCATCACCTTTTCCAAGGGAAAAGCGTGCGTCTTCTTCAGCCCGAAACGCCCCGCGTCTGTCTCCTGATGACCGATCATCACCTGGGAAATTTCGTCCTTTCGCTCCCGGTGATCGAGACGTTGGCCGCCTGGTTTCATGAACGCCCTCTCGTGGTCGTGGACGAACGGTATGGCGGACTGGTTCGCCGGCTTCCTTCAGTGGGCGAGGTGCTGCTCTACCCCGATCAATCCATTCGGCGCCGGGGCGTGATTCGGAACCTTCGGCCGACGCTCTTTGCCCTGCGTCTGGCCGCACGACGGCCTTCGGTGGCGGTGGACCTTGGCGGGCCGCCCCGGGGGGCCTGGCTGGCGCTGGCCAGCGGCGCGCGCCGGCGCATTGGCTTTGAACGGAGTGTCTGGCGGAGGCTTTACACCGATCGGATTCCTTACGCGGAAGCGACCCATGCCTTCGATCGGTACTGCGGTTTTTTGAGTATGATCGGTCGCGTCAGCCGGCCTTCCTGGCTTCGACTGAATGCCCCGGAAGCGGTGAGGGCCGCACTGGTCCACCGCCTGGCGCGCGAGCAGCCCCATCCCGGCGCGCCGCTGCTGGTTGTTCATGCGGGGGCGGGGAAGGCGTGGCGGTGCTGGCCGGAGGAGCGTTTTGCCGAGACGGCCGACCGGTTGGTCCGGCGATACGGCTTCGATGTGGCGCTTTTGGCCGCCGGCGCTGAACGGGCACTGGCCGAGCGCGTGCGCGCGCGGATGCAGGAAGCCACTTCGGCCTTTCTCTTTCAGGGCCCTATCCTCGAATTGTTGGCCCTCCTGGAGCGGGCGGCGCTCTTTCTGGGCAACGAAAGCGGGCCGGCGCACCTGGCGTCTCTGACGGATTGTCCCATGGTGGTCATCTTCGGTCCCTCGAAAGAGACGATTTGGCGACCTATTCGCCAGGACCGATGCGTGGTGTTGCGGGGCGCTCCCTGTGATCCCCGCTGCGATCGTTCGATTTGCTATGCCAGCCGGCGGTGTCTGCTCGCCCTTACGGTTGAGCAGACGGAGGCCGCGGCAAGGGGTCTGTTGGAGGAGACGCGGCCTTTTCCAGCGCCTCGATGAGGCGCTGCATATCGGGAGGAGGGCTGGCCTGAAAGTGCAGCCATTGCCCCGTTTCGGGGTGGCGGAAAGCCAGTTCTGCCGCATGAAGCATCTGGCGGGCGATGGGGAATGGAAGGGGCGGCGGGTGGCGGCGGGCGTAAAGAGGATCACCGGCCACCGGGTGTCCCAGATGGGCGAGGTGGACCCGGATCTGGTGAGTCCGACCGGTTTCGATCCGGAGTCGAAGCAGAGTCCAGTCGGGAAAGCGCTTCACCGTTTCATAGAGGGTGACCGCCGGTTTTCCTTTCGCGGGGGTGGCGCTCATCCTTTTCCGATCCCACGACGCGCGGCCGATGGGGGTTTCAATCCGTCCTGAAGAAGGCACCGGACGGCCGGCGGCCAGCGCGAGATACACCTTTTGAACTTCGCGTTTTTTGAATTGATTCTGGAGGGACCGCAGGGCGGATTCCGTTTTGGCGACAACCATGAGACCGCTGGTGTCGCGGTCCAGCCGATGCACAAGCCCGGGGCGTTGCTCGCCGCCAATGCCGAGGAGAGCTGGACAGTGGTGAAGCAGGGCATGAACCAGAGTTCCGCGAGGATGGCCGGCGGCGGGATGGACGACAAGGCCGGCGGGTTTGTTGAGGACGAGGAGGGCGTCGTCTTCGAATCGGATGTCCAGAGGAATAGGTTCGGGTTCGAGGGTCGGGGGGCGTGGGGGAGGAAGAACAAGCCGGATCCGGAGCCCTGGCGTGATGCGCAGGCTGGGTTTCGCGGAACGGTTTTCGACCGTGATGTGCCCTTCGCGGAGGAGGGTTTGGATGCGGGCGCGCGAGAGATCGGGCCGGCGCTGGGCAAGCCAGCGGTCGAGGCGCTGCCCCTGATCTTCAGGTGGGACGATCAGTTCCTCGGTCATGCGTCCCTCGGGCGAGACGGTGGAAAGCGATAGCGGAAACAATCAGCAGGACGAGGCTGATCCATTGCGCGGAGCTCAGCCCCATCCAGACCAGTCGTTCGGACTTGTCACCGCGGAGGAATTCAAGAACGAAGCGGACCGAGGGATAGAGGGCAAAATAGAGCGCCGTCACGGCGCCATGCCGATGGGGTTTGCGGTAGACGGCGTTCAGGATGAGATAGATCAAAAGGTTGGCCAGGGCTTCGAGCGGTTGAACGGGGAAAAGGGGATGGGCCAATGGGGCTGTGGACGGAAGGGAGTGAAGATACTCGACCTGGTACCACCAGGCCGTGGAGCGGGCCGGATAGACGAAGGCGAACGGGCCCTCATAGACGAAACCGTGGCAACATCCGTTCAAGGTGCATCCGAGGCGCCCGAAAGCATGGCCCAGAGGAAGCGCGGTCAGCGTAAAATCGTAGAGGTGCCAGAGGGGTATACGGTGGGCGCGGGCGAAACGCCAAATCGTGAAGGCCGCGCCAAAAAATCCACCATAGAAAACCAGTCCGCCCTGATCCACCCGGATGAGCTGAATCGGATCGGCGAGGAACTCGCGTGGATTGGCCAGCACGTAGGCGAGTCGGGCTCCCACGATGCCGCCGACGAGGATCCAGAAGACGAGATCGGAGGCGAAGGTGGAATCGCGTCCTTCTCGGCGGCCGAGGAGAATGAGGTGGAAAAGACCGGCGGCAAAGCCCAGCGCCATGAAGACGCCGTACCAGTGAATGGGCCGGCCGAGAACGGTCGCGCAGATCGGATCAGGCATCACCATGATCAGTAGTATAGTGCCCCGGGCGCGCGACAAACAAGCCCCATTTTGACCCATGCCCTGCCCTGGCGCTGGGGTTCCTGCCATGATGGGGTTCCTTCCTCATGCCCCTGCGACCTCCGGGCTCGGGCGGCGCGACTCCGATCTCGTCGTCATGTTGGACTTGTTTTTTTCTTCCGACCGATTAGAGTAAGTCCCTCTGTCCCCCTAGGGGCTCTATAGAGGAACACCGATGAAACCGGTCCGCAAAGTTGCCTTTCTCACGGCGGGGGGACTGGCCCCCTGCCTCAGCTCCGCCATTGGCGCTCTCATCGAAGCCTACACCCGGCACGCCCCCGAGGTGGCCCTCATAGGATACCGGGACGGTTACCGTGGGCTTCTCCTGGGAGACCGCCGAGAGGTGACGCCGGCCGTCCGCCAGAACGCCCACGCCCTTCTTTCGTTTGGTGGGAGCGTGCTCGGCAACAGCCGGGTCAAGCTGGCCAACCGAGAGGATTGCGAAAAGCGGGGGTTGGTCCGGCCCGGCCAGGATCCCCGCCAGGTGGCGGCCGACCAGTTGGCCCGCGACGGCGTGGATGTTCTGCACACGATCGGCGGCGATGACACCAATACCGCGGCCGCCGATTTGGCCGCCTTTCTCCGCCAGAAGGGCTATGAGCTGACGGTGGTCGGCCTACCCAAGACGGTGGACAACGATGTCTTTCCCATTCGGCAGACGCTCGGCGCCTGGACGGCCGCCGAACAGGGTGCGCGTTTCTTCGCCCATGTGGTGGCCGAGCACAGCGCCAACCCCCGGATGCTGATCGTCCACGAGGTCATGGGGCGGAACTGTGGGTGGCTGACGGCCGCCACGGCGGCCGCCTACCGGCGGACACTGGACGATATGACTTTCTTTCCTGATCTGGGATTCACCCGCCGGCAGCGGGAGGTTCATGCCGTTTATGTGCCGGAGATGGCCTTCGATCTCGAGGCCGAGGCGCGTCGTTTGAAGGCGGTCATGGATGAAGCGGACAACGTCAACCTCTTTGTCGCCGAAGGCGCCTGTGTCGAGAGCATCATCCGGGAGATGGAGAGCCGCGGCGAGCGCGTTCCGCGCGATGCCTTCGGGCATCCCCGGCTGGACAAGGTGAACGTTGGTCAGTGGTTTGGTCAGCAATTCGCGGCGCTTCTGAAGGCCGAGAAGACGCTGGTTCAGAAGAGTGGTTACTTCAGCCGCTCTGCCCCACCCAACCGGCAGGATCTCGCCCTGATCCGGCGCTGCGCCCGGAAGGCGGTCGAGGCGGCTCTGGCGGGTCAGTCCGGGGTTGTGGGCGAAGACGAAGCGCGCGGCGGTCGTCTCCGGGTGATCGAATTCGAGCGAGTCTGCGGCGGAAAACCCTTTGACATTGACACGCCCTGGTTTACGGAAATGCTGGCCGCCATCGGTCAGCCGAAGGGCGCGAAACTCTCGGTGGTTCATCAGGAGGAATAGCTATGCCGTTGCGTGGTCACATGGTGATTGGACAAAGCGGGGGTCCCACGGCGGTCATCAATCAGAGTCTAGCGGCGGCCGTGCTAGAGGCCAAACGTCATCGCGCCATTCGGGAGATCTGGGGTGCCCGGAATGGGATGGCCGGGATACTGAAAGGGGAGTTTGTGGATCTCCGGAAAGAGCCCGCCGCGGTCTGGAAGGCGGTCGCCCGAACGCCGGCGGCGGCGCTGGGTTCGGCACGCAAGAAGCCCAGCTCCGAGGAGTGCGTCCGGGCGGTGGAGATTTTTCGCCGCCATGAGGTGCGCTATTTCTTCTACATTGGAGGAAATGACTCGGCCGAATCGGCGCATCTCATCCAGCAGGAGGCGGCTCGAAGCGGCTACGAGATGGCCTGCTACCACATCCCCAAGACGATTGACAACGATCTGCTGGAAAATGATCACACGCCCGGCTACGGCAGCGCCGCCCGCTTTGTGGCCTGCGCGGTCATGGGGGACACGCTCGATTGTCGTTCCCTGCCCGGGGTCAAGATTGACGTCATCATGGGGCGTCACGCCGGCTTTCTGACGGCCGCGGCCGCTCTGGCGCGACGCCATCCGGACGACGGCCCGCATCTGATCTATCTGCCCGAGCGGCCCTTCTCGCCCGAACGGTTCGCGGCCTCGGTCGAAGCGGTGGTTCAGCAGTTCGGGTTCGCTGTGGTTGCGGTATCCGAGGGCATCGCCGACGAGAAGGGCCAACCGATCGCCGCGGGATTCACGGGCGAAAAGGATTCGCACGGCAATGTCCAGCTCAGCGGAACTGGCGCCCTGGGTGACTGGCTTGCCGCGGAGCTCCGGCGCCGGACCTCGATTACGCGTGTCCGGGCCGATACGTTTGGCTATCTTCAGCGCTCCTTCCCGGCTGTGGTCTCGGAGACCGACGCCCGCGAGGCCTGGCAGGCCGGCGCGGTGGCCGTTCGTCTGGCCGTCCAGCGCGGCGACTCCGGGACGGTGGCGCTTGTCCGGCGTACGGGCCCCCGCTACGGAGTCCAGTTCGAACGGCGCGAATTGCATCAGGTGGCCCGGGCGACGAGGTCCATGCCTGACGACTTCATCGCCCCTTCCGGGCACGATGTCACCGAGGCCTTTCTCGAGTATGCCCGTCCGCTGATCGGCCCGCTGCCCGTTCCGGGCCGGCTTCGTATGAAACCCGTATCCCTGACCCCCTGAGGAGTCTTCCATGCCGGCTTCCCCCTCGAAGGTGATTGTGCCCTGCCGTCCGAAGTGGAAAGGGACGATGAGCGACCGTGAACGGTTCAACGCCCAGATGCACTACAAGCCGTTCGACCGCTGTTTCAACATGGAGTTCGGATACTGGGAGGAAAACTTCCGGGAGTGGGATATCTTCGTTCAGAATGGCATCACGAACAACGAGGAAGCCGACCGATTCTTCAATTTCGATGTCATCCGAACCACCGGTGGCGTCGTCTGGATGAACCCGCCCTTCGAGACGCGCGTGATTCAGGAGACCGAGACCACCCGCATTCTTCAAAATGCGGATGGGCTGCTGGCCGAAGTTCCGAAGGACGGACACGACACGATTCCCCACTACCTCAAGTCTTCCGTGGTGACGCCGGACGACTGGAAACGGGTCAAGGAAGAACGATTTCGCCGCGACGATCCCCGGCGTCGGATCAACGTCGAGGCGATCCGGAAGGCCCATCCTTCGACCCGGGACTACCCGTTGGGCGTGTGGACGGGTTCGATGATCGGCAAGATCCGGGATATGCTGACCTTCGAGGGGCTGGCCTATGCCTGCTATGACTATCCCGACATGGTGGAAGACATGGTCGAGACGGCCTGCGTGCTGGTGGAAGATGCGCTGGACCAGCTCCTGCCCCATCTGGATTTCGATTTTGCGGCCGGCTGGGAGGATATCTGTTTCAAGAATGGTCCGATCGTCTCGGTGGATTTCTTCCGGAACGTCGTAGTCCCTCGTTACAAACGGATCCACCGGATGCTTCAGGCGGCCGGCATTTCACTCTGGTGGGTGGATTGCGACGGCGATGTCCGCCCCCTTCTTCCCTATTTTCTCGAAAGCGGGATCAACTGTCTTTTCCCCTTCGAGGTTAACGGCTGCGCGCATCCGGCCGAACTGCTGAACCAGTATGGTCGGGAGCTCCGGATTATGGGCGGGGTGGACAAAATCGAACTGGCGAAGGGACCGGCGGCCATTAAGCGCTATCTGGAGACGCTGGTACCGCTGGTGGAGCGCGGCGGCTATATTCCCTTCTGCGACCATCGCTGTCCGCCCAACGTGAAGCCGGCGGACTATCTGTACTATCTCGATCTCAAGGAACAGATGTTCGGCTGGAAAGGCTGAGCCGTCAGAAGATCCAGGCGAACGTCGTCCGCCGCTTCCGCCCCATAGGCCTCGATCTCGAGAAGCCGGATATGGCCATCCGGGCTTCCCGCCCAGAACCACACAAGGCTCTGCACCTCGAGCGGCTCGAACGTCACAAGGGTAAAGGGACTCTGATTGTCCGTTTGGGAGTCGAGCCATTGGACGCCATTTGCGGTTCGGGCGAAAAGGGCGAACCGGCGGGTAATCCGCTCGGGGGTTGAACCGTCGTGGTAGAGCGCGACGGCGGCCAGGCGTCTGGGTTTTCGAAAGGTGACGACCATTTCGGCATGGTCACAGAAGATGCCCTGAGGCAGCGGTTTCCCAAGCCATGAGCTCTCCTGGCCGCTGATCACACCGTCGGTCAGGGTGAACCAAGGAAGACGCACCGGTGGTGGCTGCTCGCTCTGCCCGCTGGCCCGGGCGAGGTGAGCGATCCAGGGGATCGTCCATCGGATCTCCGGTGGCTCCGAGGGGCCTCCCGGGAGAGGGGTGGCCGTGTCGGTGGGCGACCCTGGCCCCTCCGTTCGGAGCAGATTCGGCGTCCGAAAACGGAGTGCGGCCAGGGTCACGCGGTCGGCCTCGAAGAGGGATCCGTTCGAGGTCCCGGCCGTCCGGGGGACGAGGGTTAGTCGAACGCGCGACGCGCGGGCCGGCCGGCGGAGGGCAACCGCCCGTTCCTCCCACCGTTCGGAAGCGGCCATCACGAACCGTTGGATATGTCCCACTTCCGGGAACGACGCCGTCAATTCCCACGCACAAGAGGGAACGGAGGAAGACCGGACGCGCTGAACGAAGGAGACGAGCAGCGGGAGTTGCTCCGGGGTGAGAACCTCCGTGTCCAGGACGGGCGTTCCGGAGGGGCGTACGAGGGGAGCGTTTTCTCCGGGCGGGGGGAATGGAATGGCCATCTCCACGAGGGTGGCGACGGCGCGGGCCCGATCGAGCGTGCGTGGAGGTGCGCCGACCCAGGGCTCGATCCACCGTTCGGGAATCTCGGAGGGAAGATCGCCGCGCCAGCGGCGCGCCCATGCCTCCTCGCTTTCCATTTCGTTGAAGCGGTTAAGATCTGTTTCCGCCACCACCTCGAAGGCCTCATTGAGATGCAACACGAGTCCGCTGTCGGTTCCTGCGAGCCAGCCCTGACCCGGCCCTAAGGGATGCAGGGTGCTGATGGTAAAGGGGAAGGCGACCGTTCGCTTCCCCTGACCACTCGCCGGGAAGAGGTGCAGTTGGCCGTCCCAAGTTGAAAGGATGGTTTGACGTTCGAACGTCCAGAGCGCTCGGACGGGTTCCGTGATTGGCAGCGGCTCGGAGCGGCCGGTCTCCAGGGACAGCCGCCGGGGTTTGGCGTTTTCTTTGAACTCCAGAATGAAATCCGGCGAGGAGGGAACGGCATGGATGCGGATGACCGGGTGGGGGACCGGGATCGTCTGAAGAGTTTGGCCGCGGTCGTTCAGGATGAAGAGGAGGGGCGTTGGGGCCTCCCGAAGTTCGCCGGCATGCGCGGCCACAATGGTATTGTTGAGGAACGCGCAGACGGTATCCCGAATCAAGGGGCCGGGGTAACGCCAACAGGTTTCGCCGGTCGCCGTGTCGAGCAGCAGAAGCGCAGGATCTTCGTATCCCACGACTTGGTTGCCGTAATAACGGGGACGCCAACCACTGACCAGCAGTCGGCGTCCATCTGGCGATAGACCCTGGACGCGAGCCCGCCACGGTTTCAAGACATCGGCTTCGTTCCGAATCTCGCCACGAAAGTCGCGCACCCATCGCGTCCGGCCCTCGCCATCCAGTCCGAGAACGCTGTTTTCACCGCCCATGTAGAGCGATGAGCCCTTTGGATCTACGACCAAATTGTTGACGTTGGCACCTCGGATCACCGTTTCCGGGCGGAACGTCCCATCACGCACAATCAGACGGTCACGCCATCGTTGCAGAAAGCGGTTGGTCCCGATGGGTTCCAGCGAACCGAGAACATCGGAGACCGGCGCAACGGCCGGGTGTGTCGGGTTTTCGACCTGGAAGTGGGCGGGACCGCCCATCATCACTCCCGACAAGCTCACGAGGATCCGGTTTCCGTCCAGGGGTTGAAACTGGCCCACCGGGGTTCCAAAGGCCTCCCGTTGGAGATTCGGAAGGGGGCGGACCGATTGAGAAACCGCTGTTTCGATTGGATGGCCCAGAACCTCTTCCGGGAAGGCTTGTGTGGCGGAAGGAGCCTCTTTGAGATGGCGGGCAATCCAGGCGATCGCCCGTTCTGCGCCTTCCGCATCTTCGGCCTGGACGGTCAGGGCGGCGAAGCGGGGCGCGAAGGCATCCCAAACGACCTGCACAACCGCCGCACCCGGCCCTGGAACAGCCCCGTGGGCCGGCCGGCCCACCCAATTGTGAAGGTCTGCGATGAGGCGATGATGGTCGGGTGTGCCGATGAGAATCACATCGCGGAAGAGGGCGAAACGGGGTCCTGGCTGATCGTATCCGGAGTCGGGATGATCGTAATAAGGTCCGTTGGGCCCTGACACGGTGGCCAGACCGCGGCACACGGCGATCGCCGTTCCATTCGTGACCTCCCGCCAGATCGTCTCGTCATAGGCGTTCCGCCGCCAGCGGAGAGGAAGATCGAGAAGAGTGACCGGATCCAGGATCCGGTATTCGGCTTCACGGCCTGCGCGGCTGAGTGCTGTCGTCAATACCTCGGCCGCCGTCCGGCACCAGGGAGGCTGTCCCTCATCCAGCACGATGAGAAGCTCCGGGCGAGTGGCCAGAAAGCGGACAACCTCCTCCGGCCGACGAATGAGCAGACGGCCTGCATCCTCGATGCGAAGGGAAGGCGGGGGACGTTCCGGAACGCGGAAGGGTACGGCGATTTCGCGCCCGGAAACTAGTTCCCGTACACGGATGGTCCAAGCGCCTTCCGTCGGAAGCCCGCCCAGTGAAAGGGTCACGGGCCGTCCTGGCCCGGCGGCGCGATACAGGTGTTTGATTGTCTTTCCTTGGGGATCGTTGAGGATGAGTTCGATGGGCAGAGGGTCGGCGATGGGGGCCTCCGACTCATCCCGAATCACGGGTTCGATGCGGAGGGCGTCCTCTGCTGGGCGGCGCAGGAGCGTCAGACGGGCCTGAATCGCGCGGATCGGGCGTCGCGTCAGAATGAAGATGCGGCCTTCGGAATGAAGGAAATCCACGGGCGTGGTCCACCCCTGATCGGGACGCTCGGCCACCCTCTCGAGGCGGATTTCACGCCCCCCCTCGGTGACGTCATAGAGAACATACGGCTGATCGAAAAACAGATGCCCCCGACGGGGAAGGGTGATTCCTTGAACGAACCAGGAGGCTTCGGCGGTTTGAATGGCGGGGGGGACCATGGTGTCGTTGACGGCGACCACAAGAGCGGTGTCGCGGCCGGCCATGGAGGCGGTGAGGATATGGGGATGATTGGAGCGAACGCGGGGAGGAGGGAGCGGCCTCAGAAGGGCGTCGAGCCGCTCCCGGCATAGAAGATAACGGCGGAGCATTTCGAGATAGCGCTGACCGATGGGGTGACGGCTTGTCCCGACGTCTGGGGCGAGGTGTTCATCCGGGCGCAGGGAGACGATCTCTCCCGGCAGGTCGGGCGCACTCAGGGGATCTTTGAAAATACGACCGCCGGCCGCCTGAAACTCCTTCAACCGCACCATCACCGCGGCCGGCAGCGCCATCCGCTGGCGATGAAGAAAGAGGGCCTGGTAGCGGGAAAGTTCGCCCGCCGCGATCTGCTCCTCCGTCACAAAAGCGGCCGGCCGCCCTGAGCGAAGGAGGTTGTAGTAGAGGGTATAGAGTTCGCCCTGGAGACCTGAAAGGTCAATCATCCCATTCCGCCCTCCCGATCCGCGGAACTCTCCCCTGTCGCCCACTTCCTGATGAAAGGATCGGAGGATGGCGACCGTGGATTCCGGCTGCAGCGTCATGGCGTACAGGCCGTAACGGTGCATCAGGCCGGTAATCTGCCGGATCTCCTCGCCAAAGCGACCTTCGGGGACGAAGCCCTTGGCGTCGAGTCCCACACCCCAGGCTCCGCGGGCGGCCGCGAGAAGGGTTTGCCGCAGATGAAAATTGCGCCCTCCTGAGAAGGCCTGAACCCATGCCGGTTTTCCGCAGCCAGCCCCGTAGTAATCGAGTCCGAAGAGCTCCTGGAACGGATCCACCTGCCAGTCCGTGTAGGCATGAATGCCGGCCCGGGGAATGGTGGAGAAGTAGAGCGGGGGATAGTAATCGGGGCTTCGAAACCAGCCGACCGGCACGAAGGAAACCGTAAGCCAGTCGCCGAGGGAACGGAACGTTTCCGTCCAGGCGGCATAGGCCTCCGCGAAAGCCAGCGTACGACGCCGCTGGCCCCTGATTTTCCATTCGACAAGGGCCTGAAGCTCGGGCGAACGGAACAGGGGTTGAGTGGGGCCGGCCTCGAGAATGGTCCGTTCGAGAAGCGTGGTGCCGTCAGGACGGGTCAGAACGAACCCCTCTGCTTTCGACCACGACCAGCCGTTCGGTAATGGGCCCTGGACCTGACGGACGGCCTCCTGAAGCGCAGCGGCCTGGAATTCGGCGAACCCGGCTCGGGGAGGATGGTTTTCGTAGTGAGGCTCAAGAGAAGGATACCAGTTCATGAAAAACCCACCGAAACTGGCAAACTCCCTGTGGATCTGGGCGCGCAGCCCATACATCCGCCGCATCCAGTCAAGCCCCTCGGAATAGCTGTGCAAGGGGTTCCAGTTGGCGGTCTGGCCGTTCATGCCCCATGTGCCGTGGGGAAGGTAGCGAATGCCCATACGGAGGGCCGTCGCCAGGGCCTGCTCGGTCTCATCATAGCCGTCGGTTGCCTCCGGCATAGGAAAGGCGGGATCGGACTCGCAGGCAGGGCGGGCCGACGGCGGCAGGAGGAGCTGACCCAACCATCGCTCTCGATCCTCGGAGGTCTGAAGTGTTTCGGCTGGGCTCTGTTGCAGCATCCAGTAACTGCAGAGACCGAGCGGTGTCCGCAACGGCCCCGTCTCGCAGATGCGCGTCGCAAAGCCTTCCCAGGTGGTCACCGGTTCAAGCGGGAAAATGCGGAGCGAAACGCCATGGCCGAGCCAGCGTCCGTGCGGGGTTTCTACGGTCAGGTGAAACAAACCGGGCGGTAGAGAGGCGGCGGAAAGCACGCCAAATCGCGTCAGGGTTTGCGAGGGGGCGAGGGCGGGGAAGGGAATTTGGCCAATCGAAACGGTGCGGCCGGTTTCGTCCGCAAGACGGACTTCGGCTACCGTTGCCGGCGTCTCTCGTCCCGCCCGGGCGGTCAGAACGAGTTCAACCACCTCATCCTGACGGTAATCGCATCGGTTGTGGCGGGTGGCGAGAGTGATGGCGCCATCCACCGCGGGCGTCAGGAGGGCAACCGTCAGGGACTCCGGGATCGCGTCCGGCAGCAGGTCGTCAGAAAGGGTGAGACGATAGAGCCCCGGCGCCAAGCCGCTGACAGCGATCTCGTAGAGCCCCGCTTCCCGATGAATCGCCCGGGGCAGCCGGGAGGGCGAGGATGCCAAAGGATTCAGGAGAGGCGTGAGACGTACGGTTACGATGGGAGGCGGAGAGATCGCTCCCTGGGTCGTCCATCGGAGCCAGGCGAACCGGAGGAGGCCGTCGCGTGTCGCTTCGGAAGGCGGAGCAGCGAGGAGGTGAATTTCACTCGGGGACGAAGGCTCCGCGCGCACCAAGGCGAGCGCATTGGTCCAGTCGCGGGCGAACGAGGGAATTTCAAAGGCGAGCACGTCCGGCGAACGCCTATCGGAGCGCCGGATGGTGAGCCGGGGATGGTCTCGAGGAAGCCACACGCGATCGCGGGACTCGACCGCGCCGGCGGAAAGCGTTGCGGTTTCGGGGGAAACCAGGACGACGGGCAAAAGCGCCGGCGCATGGGAGGAAGGCGAGGGAGGAAGCCGCCACTCCAGTTCGAACGGGCCGGTTTTCCGCAGGGCTGGCAATGACGTTTCCAGAACAACGCCGGTGGCGCTCACATGGAATGGGAGACCGTTAAGCCTATAGGGGTCGGTACGGCGCAACGGTCCGAGAGTCGGAAGAAGATAGAGGGTCAGATCGAAAAAACGAAGAGGCCGTCCCTCCGGGGTGCACAGGCCTGTGGGCGGGCCGCTGGGGAGCGCGGGGCTGTGCTCGCAGCGGAGATCGGCGAGAAGATCGCGATCTCTCCACCGGAGGTCGGGTGAGAAGGGCACATGACGAGCCGGGTCGGTGGAAGCGACGGCCCGGATCCGAACCGGGAAACAATCGACTTCCACGACCGCACCACGGTGACGGATCCCTTCTAGGCCCACGCCCAAGGGAATTTCCCCGGGTGTCAGAAGAGGGGGCTCTGATGAGAGCGGAAGGACGGCTTGGGCATGACGCGTGTGGCGGGGACCGATCACACGGGCGGGGGTTCCTTCGTACACTTTTCCGCGATACAAGGGATCTACCTCGTCGCAATGGCGAGCGGGACGGTTACCGGACGGCTCGGTTTCTGCGCCCAAGGCGACGAGAAGGGGATCCAAGGCCGCGTTCGATTCATGATCCAGCTCCCGATCGGG
>Ga0308419_1000309_pt1 | contig 37114 bp, 27 predicted proteins | sample HotsprSampleMS50_FD_203674 | JGI IMG/M metagenome (GOLD analysis project Ga0308419, IMG submission 203674) | Hot spring phototrophic mat microbial communities from Mushroom Spring, Yellowstone National Park, Wyoming, United States - 20090730_MS50 ... | reverse complement strand
AACTCCATCTTTTCTTCCTTCCTTTCTTTACTAACTGTTTCAATCCCCAATGGGGATAAGCATGATTTCAAACGCCTGAACCGGTAGCACCCGGGTGCTACCTAACGGAGTTTCAATCCCCAATGGGGATAAGCATGATTTCAAACCTGGAACTCGTCGCGCGTCATCACTACGTCAGAGTTTCAATCCCCAATGGGGATAAGCATGATTTCAAACAACGTGCGTGGCGTCGGGAAGGCCGCCGAAGCCCGTTTCAATCCCCAATGGGGATAAGCATGATTTCAAACAGGAAAATCAAGACGATGACCTCTTGTTCTAAGGGTTTCAATCCCCAATGGGGATAAGCATGATTTCAAACTACTAGACGCCAACGACGTAATTGCCTTATCTGTCGTTTCAATCCCCAATGGGGATAAGCATGATTTCAAACCGGTGTGCGGCTTGTCTGGCGCGAGCAAAGCACAGTTTCAATCCCCAATGGGGATAAGCATGATTTCAAACCGTCGCGCGGCGCAGAGGTGTTGTTTGATGTATAGTTTCAATCCCCAATGGGGATAAGCATGATTTCAAACGCAAAGCCTCACGACTTCTGTCAGATACCACCGCAGTTTCAATCCCCAATGGGGATAAGCATGATTTCAAACAGATTTCGGCGCTGCCTGGACGCGATATTCCGGCGTTTCAATCCCCAATGGGGATAAGCATGATTTCAAACCTTGTGGGGGCGTACCAACAATTATTATCCCCTACCGTTTCAATCCCCAATGGGGATAAGCATGATTTCAAACACAGGAGTTATAACACCAGCAGTCCTGGGGCTTCCGTGTTTCAATCCCCAATGGGGATAAGCATGATTTCAAACTCTGAAGGAGAAAGAAGAAACACACGCGCGCGTGGTTTCAATCCCCAATGGGGATAAGCATGATTTCAAACTACGGTGAGACTGACGAACAGCCGCACCGCGTCTAAGTTTCAATCCCCAATGGGGATAAGCATGATTTCAAACCAATGACCCACGCGACGCAGCCACCTCGAACCCTGTTTCAATCCCCAATGGGGATAAGCATGATTTCAAACGTTGCGCGCAATGCCGAACAACGCAAATCCTTCGTTTCAATCCCCAATGGGGATAAGCATGATTTCAAACGGAAAGGTTGGTAAAAGTTGAAACGCTACATCGACGTTTCAATCCCCAATGGGGATAAGCATGATTTCAAACCCCGGACGGGGCGGAAGCGCCGTCGTCAGACGAGTTCGTTTCAATCCCCAATGGGGATAAGCATGATTTCAAACGATGCCGACCTCGTCCTTGATGACGAACACGGCGCAGTTTCAATCCCCAATGGGGATAAGCATGATTTCAAACGAAAATTATGTCGCGGGTGATTACCCGCGAACGGTTTCAATCCCCAATGGGGATAAGCATGATTTCAAACTGGTGCGGCATTCGGGGGAAGAGCGCGCGGCGGGGTTTCAATCCCCAATGGGGATAAGCATGATTTCAAACCTCGACCGAGAATGGCTGCGGGTCAAAGAGCTCATTGTTTCAATCCCCAATGGGGATAAGCATGATTTCAAACCTTGTTCGATCTCGTCAATAATTACGAGATCGTAGGGGTTTCAATCCCCAATGGGGATAAGCATGATTTCAAACGGAGCAAGGTTCAGTCTTGCTGCACTCTGCCGCACCGTTTCAATCCCCAATGGGGATAAGCATGATTTCAAACGCCATCAATGAATAATATAGCAGCAAAAACGGGGTTTCAATCCCCAATGGGGATAAGCATGATTTCAAACGACACTCTTCTGTTGTGACACTCCAAGAAACTCAGTTTCAATCCCCAATGGGGATAAGCATGATTTCAAACTCTGCGACAGATCGGCAGTCGTCAGTGGACCTTGGTTTCAATCCCCAATGGGGATAAGCATGATTTCAAACATGGTCCAGCTGGCAGAGGTTGGTTACGGCCGGAAGTTTCAATCCCCAATGGGGATAAGCATGATTTCAAACCTCTACCAGACCAAATTCCAGCACCAGATTTGAAGTTTCAATCCCCAATGGGGATAAGCATGATTTCAAACGGCGGCCCTCGCAGAAGGCATTCCAGTTGGCTAAAATGTATTCTATGCGAGACCCTCCTATCTCGTGCAGCATATCGTCGCCATCTCCCATCAGATATGTATGCGTTCGAGCCACATTATACCACATTTACTCAGACTTGACGCTCGTTGATGCCGGATTTCCGCATAGTACTATATGCTTCTATCATTGCGAGCAGCCCCGGCGATTTCACAGCAGCCGCGCTGCTCGCACACCGTTATGCCAGAAAAATCAGCGGCTCTGTCGGTGCCGCCCCGCCAATGGTCTCGACACTGGTTGCACATCCCGCACATAACGAATACAGCCGTACACTATCACTGGTCGGATCAAGCAACGGGAACAACTTTGCCCGTAACTCCAGGATCTGCCGGCGCGTCAACCAGCACTCAAACAACGAATACTGCGTCCACTGTCCATATCCGCACAGCAGCCGATGTACTTTGGTGCGGCGTTTATCAACCGGAATATCATAGGCGATGACATACAGCCGCGCTCCGGTTGGTGCCTGTGCCATAAGCTGCTCCTGTTCTAGCACACCGTAAACCTAGCGATCCGAATTTACTAACTGTAGCGCGCAGTGTGCCATAAGCTGCTCCTGTTCTAGCGCACCGTAAACGGTACATAAGTTGCTATTTCACCCTGGGCGACCTTTGCGAACAGGCGCACCTGGATTTCGATACAACGCCGGTAGCTTACGGTCTGCGCCAGCACGGGATGGCGCACCTGTTCCTGCAAGCGCGCCTCAAGCTGCTTAAACAGTACTTTGCGTGGGGCATCCTTCAACCACACGCCCCCAAACTCGGCCTGAAAGTCATCGGGTTGTATCTGGCGGGTATTCAGCATAGTCAACACCACGGAATCCACCAGCAACGGGCGAAACGGCTCCATCAGATCCAGGGCCAGAGTTGGCTTACCATAGCCCGGCTGATGCAACACGCCTAACCCGACATCCAGACCCACCGCCGCAATCAACGAAGCCACCTGCTTTGTCAACATCACATAGCCTAGCGAGAGCAGCGCATTCACCGGATCGGGCGGTGGACGCTTGAAGCGTCCCTCAAAGCCCCAATCATCCTTCAACATCGCTCCCAGCGCAGCATAATAGGCGGTACTGCCACGTCCTTCCCACCCCAGCAAGGCCCCCAACCCATGCATACGATCTGCCGGATCAGGCGTCGCCGGGGCGGGTAACCGCTGGATCGCCTGGATCGCCTGCGCGATATGCGCCGCTGCCGCCTGCAACTGCTGCGCCGTGCCATCAGGACGATTGCGCGCGGCCCGCAGGACCATGGCGCGCATGTTGACCAGCTTGCCCCGCACACATTGCCGGGCCACGGCAAAGCGGCGCGCACCATCCTGCCAGAGTTGCACCTGGGCCAACCGCAGGAGACTATTCTTGCCAGGATCGGCCTGCGCCGACCCATACGATTGCCCATAGAGCGAAAGATAATGCACGGGAATACGCCGCTCAAAGAGCGCATGCAACGCGGGGGTGGTGAGCGTCACATCGCCAAACACCAACACATGTTCCACTGCTGTCAGCGGCACGCGCACTATCGCTGCCGGTGAACGGCGCTCGGCTTCTTTTGGGCGGGGTGACTCCACCCGCAACGCATCTCCTTCCACCTTGACCACACTGTATTGCTCTAACAAATATAAGGTTGCCATTTGCAGTTCCACTCCTATGGAAGACTCAAACTCACTGGCCGGCTCGACCGTCATAGCGCCTCCTCCTCCTGTTGCCAATACCGATCCAGTTGCTCAGCCAGGCGGGGCATACACAACGGCTCCAACGAACACTCGCGACACTTTGCCCGCTGCTCAATGGGCGGTGGCAACACTCCACGCGCTACCACGGCATGCGCTGCAGCGATCACCTCCTCGGTCGTAGCTCGTAATATCGGCGTAAATTCCACCATCTCACGCCGCCGGGCGGCAAAATAGAAGATCGTCCCCTGTGCAATCGCCTGTCCCGTGCGTTCCTCCAGACAGAGCGCCTGGGCACATAGTTGCACATGATCAGCCTGCCATTGTCCAGGCCGGCCCTTCTTGTACTCGGTGGGCTGGATCACCCCCGCTTGCTCCTCCACCAGATCACAGAATCCACCGATGCGTAGCCGATCACTCCACACATACACCCGCCGATGCTGAACGGTGGTACCGCGCCACGCGACCCCGCCCGCGTCAATCTCGGCATGGCGCAGCAGCCCTTCCACCACATGCGCATTCAAAAGCATTTCTCCCTGTAAGTACTCATAGCCAAAGCGCCGCGGGCAATAGGCCATGGCATTCAGCATCGCCAGCGGGATCAAATCAGGTTCAAGCTGTAGCGTCGTCATCATGTGCTCCTTCGGCATCAATCGCAGCATGCTCACCATCAACCCGGCGACACAAGCCCTGGCCGCGGGTCGTCTTGGCCCCCACGCCCAGATAGAACGCGGCATCGGCGAGCAGTGTGATCACCTGACGCTGCTGTGGGTCACGCGGCAACTCATAGCTGCACCAGCCCACAAACCCGCGCTGTGGCGGTGTGCCAGGCAACGAGCGCACATACAGCCGATGCTCGGCCACCAGTGTTGCATTGCAGGCTGCCGCCAGCAACTCATCGTCGAGAACCTGGTCAGGCGGAGCAAGCTGGTTCCAGCGACGCGCCAGGCTGCCAAATACGGCTGCCGGAGTGGGCAACAGTTCTAACCGCTTGCGACCATCCGGCAGCGGCCCTTGCGCCACAGCGGTGGGCGTGGCAAACTGCAGCCGCACCCATCTGGCGGGCTGCACTTCGGTCGCCAGCGCGGTACAGGTGGTATAGCCTGCCCAACGATGGCTCCCCGGCGTCCCCCACACATGCCCCACCTGCATCGGCACCCGCCCCAGGCGTAGCGCCGGGCGCTGAAACTGGCTCAACAGGGCACGGATTAGAGTAGGAAACAGCCCCGCCTGCAGCAACGTTACCCGCATATGTACCGCCGTGGTTGTACCGTGCGGCGGGTGGCGAGATGGCAATACTGCCACGGTAAACGGCTTGCCCGGCAGATCGGCATGTAACAGATTCGCCAGATCGGGATCGCTCTGGCGCACCAGTTCAAAAAAGAGACCCTGCACCTGCGCTCCCGCAACCGCCAGATGCTCTGTTCGATCTGATGGAAGCAACTCGATGACCAGCGCATACAAATCAGGATCGGGCATATTATTGTCCACCTTTCTTGTCTAACAGAACGTACACGGTCGCTCACACCCCCTCGTCTTTTGCGCCTGTGTGGCCGCGTGGTGCTTCGCAGCGGTGAAGCGGTGCAGCGCTCAAGCGCTCGAACCCTCCCCTGCTTGAACCTCAGCCCGCGCAGGCGGGCTTTGTGGCGTTGCCCGCCCATTCATGGGCCGGGCACACCGTTCACGGGCGGGGCGCTGCCACTGCTAACAAAAGATCGGTTCATCATCACTCAATGTGCGCTGATGTGCGCGTAGCATCCCGTGCAATTCGGCAGCCATATGAAACGCTGCCGTACCAGTAACGATTTCGTAGGGAACCATGCTGCTATCTGGCAACTCTACCTCCAGCGTGCGCGACACAAAGGATACCAGGCGCAAACGCTTCAGCAAAGAGGCATACAGCATGCCCTCGCGTGGGATCACCAGTGCGGGCAGGTGCCGCCGGCCCACGGCGTCCTGGAGCGCGGACGGCAGGATAAACGTGCGTCCATCGAACGCCCGTTCGCCAAGGGTCAGGCGCAACCCGTGCAACGCCACCACCTCGCGGCAATAGAGCGCCTCAAATCGCTGGCGCGTATCGATGTGCGCCGGAGCCGTCCAGCGATAGCCCACCGTGCGCCGCTGATCGGCGGGCAGCAGGTGCCGCACCTCGACCCACGCCGGTGTCTCCGCCGCAGCCGGTCGGCCAGCCGCAGAGGCAAATGCGGCGGCCGTCTCAAACCAGTGCAGATCGTAATACTGCAACAGGTGCAGGAGATCGTAGCTATTCACCACCTGGCGCGAGAAGATCTGCTGCGGATCGTACACCGCTGCCAGCACTGCTGGTGTCCCGTCGCGGAAGCTCAAGAGCGCATCCATCAGCGCCACACAACCGGCTACATACTGCGCAACCTCGGTGCGGGTTGCCTGCGCTGCAGGCGAGGTGGCAATCGTTGCCAGATATGGCAGGAACTGGGCCGCCGTATGGTGGGGCTGCACGCCGGGCGTATAGGTCGCCCAGTTGCGTTGAGCGGCAAGATCGTGTGCCAGTCCCTTGCGGTGATACTCGTTCAGATCGTGCCAGCGCTGCGTATCTGGCTTTTGTAGCCACTCGCGGCGGCGCACATAGGTTTTGATCTGCCCAACATAGTGTTGCACGGTCAGCCTGCTCCCCGGCGCAAACAGGTCACGCACAATCGTAAACATCTCGGCCATCTCCGCCACCTGGTCTGCGGCTATTTGTGCTGCCCGATAAATGGGATACATCACCTCGAGCAAAGCGTAGGAGCGCAGATAGCGATCCAACTGGTGGCGCATGGGCAACACCTCGGCATCGAGTTCGGCCACCTGCTGATTGAAGGCCATCCGCTTCAGCGACTGATCAGCAACGGGTTGGAGCGCCGCTGCGGCCTCAGCCGGCAACAGCACCCAGGCCTCGGAAGGGATCGTCGTCACATTGCGGCCCAGCACGCGCCCCGCCCGCCCGATACGCTGCAACAGATCGTCGCGGAAACGTGCATCACACACCAGTCGATCCACGCTCTGCCGGGCCTTGCCCGCCCGTCCAAAATTGTAGCCAATATCGACCGTCGACGTTGCCAGCGTCAGCGTCCGGATGCGCCCGCGCTCGGCCGCATCCTCCGGCCCGGTAATGCGTACCGGGTCGTGATCGCGCAGCCGGTTATGGATCGCATTGATGCGCGCCAGACTGCTGCTAATAATCACCGTGTCCTGCTGCTGCGCCAGCCAGTCGGTAATGCGCGCCTGCTCATGCTCAACCCATGTATCAATCGGCTCGTCCGCCGGCACCAGATACAGATCGAGCGGTGCCAGCACGGGCGTCATTGCGGCGGGTGTGGCGGGCGCATTCGCCGGATCAATCTGGCGCCAGCCCGCTGGCGTAAAGAGCCGATCCAACAATTCGCGGACTTGCGGTCGCGGCGTTGCCGACAGCAAACACAACCGCCGCCCGACTTCGAGCCAACCCCATTCCTTGAGCAGCCCGAAGAAGAACAGAAAACAGGCAAACTGCTTGCTGTCATAGCTATGCACTTCGTCAATAATGACGTAGGTAAACTTCGTCAAGAAATCATCAAACAGATTACTCCGATCGAGCTGACCATAGCGATAATGGAGTGCCAGATAAAAAATATCCGGATTGGTCACCAGCACCAGCGGGTTGCCGTGATCGTGCAGCCGCGCCGCGTCATCCTCGGCCGCCAGCGCCGGATTCTCAATCAGGCGGTGCAGCGCCGTGCCTGGCCGCCCCATTGCCTGGGGTAGCAGCGCATCTATATGCTCGGCTGTAGCGGCCCGTACCACAAAATCGAGCTGTTGCTCGGCAACAAACGCCTCAACATCGGCCACATGCTGCGCCAGCAGCGCGTTGGTCGGCGCAATCAGCAGCACGTTGTTGCCGCGCTGCGCAGGGTGCAGCAACCGCAGCAACGCCGCCCGCGTCTTGCCGGTGCCGGTCAGATAGGTATTCATCACCAGCGGCGTCTCTTCCAGCGCCTGGAAGGTGCGGACTTGATGCTCCAGCAAACCTGGTGCCGGGCCAGGCTGATACCCGGGCGGATACATCGCGGCGGGCGCGAGCCGCTCGTGATAGGCCTGGAGTTTGATCGTCACTACATTACTCATGGCAGTTCCTCCACGGCAAAGCGCATTGCACACGGCAATAACGTCTGACTATCCAGTTGATAGCAGGCCCCGCGCAGGCGAACATTGCACATCAGCGGCGTAGGCTTGACCGTGATCTGATCGCCGGCCAGGATCCGCGTGTCGGGTGGCAGATCGGCGGGCGCAAGCAGCATGCGCACCTCGCCTTCGTCCACCAGCGCCAGCGGGTGCACCGCCTGGCACTGCACCCGCGCCTTGCTCATCCACTTGCCCAGACGAATATAGGCCGGTGGCTGATAGGCCTCACGGCTGATCAGATAGAAGACCGCCCGCGTATGCGGGCCAAGCGCCCGGATCTGGCCGACTTGCGGGCGATTCTCGGTGCCCAGCTTGCGCCGACGTGTGCCATCGTGAACATACCACGACGGCCCGCTCTTCTCGGCCCAGCCGCCACTCGGCACCGTCACCAGCAGGTTATTGCCCATCGCCGACCAGTAGCTCTCTGGCTGGGCATTGAACTGCCCCAACTGATAGCGCGGTGCCCCGCTGATGGTGGCCGGGGTGACATACACCCCGACCGCGTTGAGACGCTGGAGATCGGTCTTATAGTGGATCGCGCCCTGGTTCGCATAGCGTACCGGTGCCAATCCGAGCGCATAGCACAGCGCAATATGCCCGATCAACGGCTCGGTCTGGTAGAGGCTGCTCACCTCACGACTGCTGAAAAACGTCGTCTCCAGCAGTTCCAGTGTGCAGCGGTAGATCTGCGGCACATCATGTACGCGACTCATCGTCCACCTTCTTTCCCCGCTATTGCGCCGCTTGCCGAGGATAACTGGCATCCAGCCGCTTGAGCAGCGTTTGCAAGGCCTCGGCATCATGATACAGGTCGTGCAGTTCCTGCTGGAGCCGCGCCAGTTCGTCAGCCTTCAAGAAGGTAACCGGGCTATACACCCGCGCACTGAGCGTTGTTGCCGCCGCTTGCGCCGCCGCCGTGATATGCGTCAGGTGTAACGGAAAATCAGGCTCGGGCTTCTCCCCGCGTAGCCGATCGTAGGTATGCTGCACCCACTCCAGATTGGAGAACAACTCGCAGCCGCTAAAGGCAACGCCGATCAGATGATTGTGGATGCGCCCGATACGCGAAGAGATCGCCCCATAGCGCGAAGCCCGCAGCACGTTGCCCAGGATATAACGCACCTCATCGGGCGTCACATCCTTCAACGTCTCCATATCGAGAAAGACCGCTTCCGGGCGCACATACGGGTCGGTTCCAATACTGGTTGAAGCCTTATTGGTCTCAGGATCGCGCATGGTGCTGTTGTCATACAGCGCGTTAAACTGCCGCTCGCCCACAATCGTCGGTGCCTGATGCAGGCTAAACGCATCATCGGTAATGATCCGCGAGCGCTGGGCACCACCGCCGCCAGCAGCATAGCCATAGAGCATACAGTCAATACACCGGCCACAGGGGTTGTTGGTGTTGAACGCACAGATACGCTGCTCTTTCCCCTCCGACTTATGCAGCAGGTCGTACTGGCGCAACAGTTCACGCCCCACCCGCCGCTCAACGGCGGTCTGCTTGCGCTTGCTAATCACCACCCGCTGGATGGGATCGCTGGCCGCAGTGCCCGGAAACACAAATTCGGTCGTCAGCGGTTCGCCGCTGCCCTCGGTGCGAAACATGGCTTCCGAGGCCACCTGGCGCACCAGCAGCAGCGTCATATACCGGCCATGCGGATACGGGTCATAGCGCTCGGCAAGCTTCCCGGCATACTGGTCAAGCACGCTGGTGGTCGTGGTCGTAGTCATCGTCGTTGTCGTCATTATCGCAGGCGTGGTCATACACATCATCCTTTCTGCAATCACATCAGTGCTTCAGACAATCTCATCATCATCATCGCCATTATCGCCATCACTACTATCGGTCAGGTCATCGCCATCGAGATCCTCCAGATCATCCAGATCATCGTCCAGTTGCGCCGCGGCCGTATCTGTGCCGTCTGACATAGCCGCCGCCCGCTTCGCAAAGAAGTCCGCCCGTTCTTGGAGTAGATAGAAATAGAACGCAGACATGATCAGCTTGCGATCGGCCAGCAAACGGGACAGACGTTGCTGGTAGGTCTCGCTGTACACGTGGGTGAAAAAGTAACGGATAAATGCCTCACTGCCAGCGCGGAGTTTCAGGTACCCCACGTTCTTACCCTGTCCAGAGCGGATACGCCCGATATGTTCTACCAGATCGTTGATAGCCGCCGCCTGCAGCAGGTCGGGATCGAGCGGGCTACCAGGGTACACCCGTTCCAGCTTGTGAAAAACCTCGGTGATCGGTGCCAGCAGAGAGTTCTTCTTCGAGCTACGTCCGCTCAGGCCTTCCGTCCAGGCAATACGCGCCAGTTCTTGCAAATGCGTACTCAGTTTCGTCATAGTTTCATCCTTGTATTCGTCCAGAAGATCGATAACCAGTGCATGGATCAGTCGCGCCGCACGTTGCAGTGCCGCCATACGTGCTGGCTCCTCAGAGTAGCGGCGGGTCGCCCTCCGTTCGGCCACATGCCAGATCGCCAGCGGATGCTCACCCAGGGCACGTACCAGATGCGCCAGTTCCTCATCAGCATTCTGCGGATCTCCCACCTGGTGGCGAATCTGGAGCAACCAGGTCAACCGCCGCCGCAGGCGCACCAGTGGGCCAGGCTCATCGGTCTGGCCACGATAGGTCGCAAAGTCCGGTCGGCGCAGCAGCCCCTGCATACTGACCGGCACCCCATCAACATACAGATCCGGCAGCGCCTCGGCGGGCAGCGTCGGCACCGCCGAGCGCGAGAGCAGTACCCGACAGCCCAGATGGTATTGCAGGATAACGGCATGGATCAGCGCAAACAGAAACTGGACGGTTGCATTGCGGCTCTCGCCGCGCTCGACGGGTGTGTTGATCGGCAAGGTAAAAACCGCGCCGCAAGTGCTGCTAAAGCGCGGAATAAACACCCCGAATGGTTGCGCTTTGCCCTGGCGCGTATGCGCGGCAAAGTTGACCGCTATGGCGCGAGCCGGCAGTCGTTGTGCAACCGTTTCGACCACATCTTCCAGATCCTTGAGCGTTGCCTCCGAACGCATAAGCCGTAGTGCACCCTGCAGCGTATTCTGTTCGTTCGCACGCCGAAAACTGCTCGCCAGGCTTTCCACCATCGGTGCGGGTACAAAGCCATAGGGAAAGCAATGCAGATACCACACATCTTCGCCGCCACGATCCGGGTAGTTGAGCTTCTCAATCAGCAGGTGCATCTGGCAGATCGGACAGATATTGCGCTTCGGTTCGCTGCTGCCCCCACGCAACCGGTTGGAGAAAAACTGCACCTTCAGCCCGTCGCGCACATCGCCCGACATCAGGGGCGCGGTGGGAAAGGGCAGACTGCATATACTGCACTGTTTGTGCTGGCTGGTGACATAGCCCACCAGGGCCGGCGCATAGTCACCGGGCCGCACCGTGTGTGTGCTAAAGGTCAACATCAGGCGCAGATAAGCCACCAGATCCGGCACACGCGGGTCAGCCATGGTGCGCTGATCCAGCCGCGCTTGCCCGTCGGCCACCACGCAGGTCGTGACCTGATCGAGGGACAGGCCGCGATGAGCAGTGATCGCCGATGCCCGATCCATGCGCGCATCAAAGACGTTATACAGGGCCTGTTGCTCAGGTGGAATGCCGAGCAGAGTGTAGAGATGCTGCCAGGCATCGGGGATGGCGGACGCAAAATGTTCCTTGAGAAAAATATAGTACGTGCGCAGTAACTCCGCCGCCCGCATTTCCGCCGGTGTCTGCGGCACAGCACCGGTCTCCAGCAAATCATTTACCGCCGCTGCGACCGCCGGATCAGCCCCGGCCAGCGCGGCGATGGTACGCCGCCGTGAATCGTTGCGCAATTGCTCCAGTTTGTCGCTCTTATACGGGCGGCGCTCCAGAATACCTATGATCGTCCCCACAATCGCGTCCATACGAATGCCCAGATTGAGACACTCGACGCCCACGCTGATGCCCATATTACCCGGATTGATAAACTGGGCGTAGTTATTGCCGGTAATAGCATTGATCGCCTGCGCTACCCGCCTGGCAATCGCTTCTAGCGTCGCATCATCAAGCGTGGGTAACGCTGCCGCTAGCGGTTGCAGATACACCACACCATCGGGGTAACACAGCAGCGGGATGAGTCCAAAGCGCTGCTGCAACTCCGCCATCACCGCATTGTGGATCATGTTGGTGAAGCTGCCACGCTGCTCACCCAGTTGATGCGCCACCAGGCGATAGGGCGTGGCACTGGCGGCGTTCAGGTGATGCAGCATGCTCTCGAGCTGCTGCTGATCGCTGACACTATGGGCCATGGCGCTCTTATCAGCCGCATGCACCAGTTTGAGCAACCGCTCGAGCTGCGTGCGCGACAGGCTATATGGCGTGGTGGCGCGGCGGTGTGCGGTACCCGTGGGCGTGTGTGCGCCGTGGCGCTGAATAAGAAACTGAATGTCGTTCAGGTACATCTCGTAACCACGAAAAAACATATCAAGCTTGTAAGTGCTGATATACGGCTCCAGATGCTCAATGCTCGTCAGCTCAACATAGCGCGTCGCAGTGGTTGTTCCCATGGGATCCTTGTTCAGATCGTGGATCGAGAATGCGGTATACAGCACCCGCCGTTCCACCTCATCCAGATCCAACAGATTCGCCAGCGTGTGCAGCAAAAAAATACCCTTGACGATGTGCTGATACAGCGGCTCGCCCTGCTTCCCGCCATATTGCAGGATCGCCTGGTAGGGCAACAAACCGTCGTTCGCAACGTACTTCAGATACTCCTCCAGCACCATATCGGTATTTGACGGGAGTCCCAGCAAGAGACGCAGTTCGGCGGACAGTTCCGGCGGTGGCTCCCCGTTCTCATCGGGCAGTTCCGGCGGCGGTGATTTACTGGTCATACAGATTGCTCCATTCGGTAGAAGTCTGCTCCAGATACGTTAGGAAGTCCTGGAGTCCAGGCTTTAGCCTGGGTATAAGCTTGCTATACAGGCAGTATAGCAAAGGGTTCAGACACAATATGTCTGATTGTTGTGAGTATTCGCGCTATAACGAGAGGGGCAAAGAGGAATTGCTCAAAAAGCAGCGCCCGGCCCGTGAACGGGCCGGCCACACGCATCTGGCCGGTGCCTAGTCGCCCGCGGCTTTAGCCGCCGGGCGACTTCGCTACCCATCCTCCGGCAATGTGGACGGCGCGTCGTCGTCGCCAAACTGTGCCCACATCCCTTGCACCTCATCGCGGAACCGGTTGAGCAGTTCCGGCGGGCCATTAAGCAGACGGGTATGTTTGCCATAACCGAGCAAGGTGCGGACAATGTACAGCAGATTGGGATGGCTGGCCGTGATCGTACTATGCGTAGCATCATGCTGTACCTCAAGAATGGTAAACCGCGCACTGACCCCTTCACGGGTAAAGCGCAACGGCAGTCGATAGGTAAACTCGATTTCGGGCTGTGCGCGGCGCGGCGGTTGCAGTGACGGGAGCGTCACTGGCGAGGGATCATCGGCCTGGCGATCATAGACAATGCGATCCAGGCGAAACGCCAGAATGCGATTGCTGCGGTAACTAAAGGCATCGAGGAAGAACTGCTCATCACGGTAGACGATCTGATAGGGATCGAGACGCGGGTGCCAGATCGGTTGCTCGCGCCCAGAGGATCGGTAGCGCAGGCTAATCTGCTGACGGTTGCGCATCGCCTGCTCCAGCCATTGCAGCAACTCCGCCACCCGCTGATAGTCCTGTACCGGCGGCGTCGCCAACTGCACCGTCAGTGGTTGTTCCCATTCCCGCTGCTGCTTCGGCGTGAGCAACGCGGTGAGCGAGTCCAGCACCTGCTTGACCGGCGGTGTATAGGGGCTACCATCAGGAAACGCGGCCCGAATGTAGCGCAACGCCTGCACATCGGTATCCGAGAGCAGCGGCGGGCCAATGCGGATCTGCCAGCGCGGCGGGGCAGGGCTAGGCGTATGCTGAATCGTATACCCAAAGGCTCTGAGCGCCTCAATATCACGCAGCAGTTTGCGCTGCCCGCTCGGATCGGTCGGGTAATCGTCCGGCAACGCTTTGCAGATCTCGTGAAAACTCCGCGGTGCTGAGTGAAGAACCTCACGCAGCCGCACCAGGCGTTGAATCGTGGCATACACTCCCATACCAGCCTCAACCTGACGTGACATGGCCGCACTATCCCGCGTAGGCCTGATACCGCAGGCTATGCCATACCTCAACCAGATCCCGCTCGCGTGTGGAAGAGCTGGACAGACAAAATAACGGTACACCTGATGGAGGATTGCTATAAATACGATATTGCACAGCTTTTCGCATACAATCACTATAGCACACTTTCGTAACAAACGCAACAAATGTACTACTCCATCACATCTCAACAACACGGGGCAGCGTGACCCAGAAGCGGCTGCCTCGCCCTGGCCGGCTTTCTACGCCAATTTCGCCGCCCTGTGCCCACACCAACTGCCGAGCAATCGCCAGACCCAGGCCCGAACCATGCCCGCTGCCAGGGGTAGCCCGCCAGTAGCGGTCAAAAATGTGCGGCAGATCGGCAGGGGCAATACCGCTGCCCGTGTCGCACACTGCCAGCATGACCCCGGTTCCCGTGTCGGTGATTTCTACCGTGATCGTACCGCCCGCCGGAGTATGCCGCAGCGCGTTGGTCAGCAAGTTGAAGAGAACCTGCTGCATCCGCTCCGGGTCAGCCTGGACGGGTGGCACTGTCTCCGGCCCCACCACCCGCACCGTGACCTCCTGGGCCAGGCCGGCCTCGGCAAACAGGCGCGTGAGTCGGGTTGCCAGTGCCGCCAGATCGGTGGGTTGCGGATGCACCGGCAACTGACCCACCTCAGCCTGTGCCAGATCACGCACATCCGTTACCAACCGGTTGAGCAGCAACACTTCGTCATACAGCGTAGCAATTTCCGCCCGCGAGAGTGGGTAGACCTCATCCAATATTGCGCGCAGATTACCCTGTATGACACTGAGCGGTGTGCGCAGTTCGTGCGCCACATCCGCCAGCAGGTTACGCCGCGCCTGCTCGGCCTGCTGCAAACTGGCACTCATCTGGTTGAAGGCGGCGGCGACCCTGGCGACTTCGCTGCTACCGAAGACGGGCACCTGCTGTGCCAGATCACCGACGGCAATGCGGTGGGCGGCCTGCGCCATCTGTTCCAGCGGGGCAGCAATGCGGCGGGCCAGCAGCACGCTGAGCAACATTCCCGTCACTGCCGCCAGGATACCCGCCAGCCACAGGCTGCGCGTCACCGCCGTGAGCATCTGCGCCATTCCTGGCGAGAGTTCAGCAGCCTCGGCCTGGCCTATCGGTACAGTATGCAACACACCCACCACCTCCCCGGCCACCCGTATCGGGTGGGCGACGGTGTCCGCCGGTAGCGTAGTCGGAAGCGGATCGCGGCTGCTGGCAATGATCGTGCCCGACGGGTTCGTCAACACTGTGGTGGGACGGCCCCACTGCCGCCCGCGTCTCCCCGAACCAGATTGCTGCATCAGCGTTTCGACCCCGGCCCAACTGCCGGTGCGCTCATAATACTCTGCCAGGATGGCAACCAGAGCCATCTGGTGTTCCTGTTGAGCATACCGGCGCACATGCCCTGTCACCCGGGCCTGCGCTAGCAGCGTGGCGGTCAGTATGGCGACCAGCGTCACCAGCAGAAACCCCCCGGCAAGCTGCACCCAGAGTCGCATTATGGTTTCAACTCCGCATCAGGGTCTACGAGCTTGTAGCCCACACCATAGACCGTCTTGAGATACGTGGGGTGCGCGGGGTCGGGTTCGATTTTCTTACGCAGGTTTTTAATGTGGCTATCAATGACCCGTTCAAGCGCCTCGGAGGTAAGTCCCAGGGCCTGCTCGACCAGTTCGAGACGTGTGAAGGCGTGCCCCGGATGACGTAGCAGTGCGTACAGCAGGCTGAACTCGGTGGGGGTGAGATCAAGCGGCTGCCCCTCACGGGTGGCAATGTGGCGGTCGGCATCGAGCATGAGCGCCCCCACCCGCAGCGTCGGTGCGACCAGGGGGGATACTTCGCCGGTACTACGGCGCAGCACAGCTCGCACGCGGGCGACAACCTCACGGGGGTTGAACGGCTTGGTGATGTAATCGTCAGCCCCCAGTTCCAGCCCCACCACGCGGTCAATATCGTCCACGCGGGCAGTTAGCAGGATGATCGGCAAGCGGGCCTGGTGAGGATCGCTACGTACCTGACGCAGGATGTCCAGGCCATCGCCATCCGGCAGCATCAGGTCGAGTACCACCAGCGCCGGGCGCACGGTCTGGATGAACCGCTGTGCCGTTGCGCTGTCATATGCAATGAGGACGTCATAGCCCGCCTGCTCCAGATAAGACTGTATCAGGCGAACTAACTGACGATCATCATCAACGACCAGGATCTGCATCGTATACGATTCCAATCCTGACACCGCTCACCCGGGGATGGTGAGCGGTGCCGCTCCATCTTGTGTTCCGTGGGTATCAGGATGCACTACGGTTGACGCCGACCGTTACCCTGACCCTGGCCGCGCCCCTGGCCAGCGTTATCGCACACCCCGTCGCCGTCGGCGTCTACATAGCCCGGCCCTTGACCCCGACCGCGCCTCTGGCCGGCGTTATCGCACACCCCGTCGCCGTCGGCGTCTACATAGCCCGGCCCCTGACCCCGACCGCGCCCCTGACCGGCGTTATCGCACACCCCGTCGCCGTCGGCGTCCACATAGCCCGGCCCCTGACCCCGACCGCGCCCCTGACCGGCGTTATCGCACACCCCGTCGCCGTCGGCGTCCACATAGCCCGGCCCCTGACCCCGACCGCGCCCCTGGCCTTGCTGGGCAAAGGTGACGGGGGCAATGGCAACCAGTGCCACCAGGATAAGGGCGAGGGCGGTTCCAATTCCAATCGTTCGCGTCCGTATCATGTTATCCTCCTCTGGAATATGCTACCGGCTTCCGACGATTTCGGCAAGCCATCCAATTACTTACAGGGCAAGTATAGCTCGCAAATATGGAGAACTGATGGAGAGACCCGCGAGAATATGTGGAATATAGCCATCCTCCATCAGAAGAACCGGAGTCCAGGCTCTGGCCTGGATAGCGCATTGCGGGAATGTACGCTTCTAGCTGAGAGTCTGGAAATTACCGTTCCCAGACTCTCAGCGTTGGTGGCACAAAAGACCAGCAACGCAGCGGGTAAGGACGGCTGCCCTTCATGCGATGCGCATAGGACACCGCTCGTGGGTGCCTCCAGCATTATGGAGCATTATGGAGCGACGATGCGAGCACGGCATTGCAGGGATTGTGGGGCGATGCAGGGCATTGTGAGCAATGCATGGATTCAGTTACAATCGTTTATAATACCAGCTTGCGTTCTGCAATCAGACGTTGTTTGGTCTTCTTAAACAGATCGTCGTAGCTCATCCGCCCGATCGTGATTTCATACTTATAGGCGTGCAGCATTTTATGGATCTCAGCATCGAGCTGTTCTTCGACCATTAGTTCATCAGTGATAATCTCTTGAATAGCCAGTTGCAACTGGGTGTCGTTGCCCTGAAATAACACCCCTTCGATCTCAACCAGTTCGTCTAGCAGCTTATCTGCAAGATAGTTCACTTTTTGTGGTGATAGTTTCATAGATCCTCTGAGCGTTCATGAGCCTGTTGCCACCTGATCTGCTGATGAAGCGCATGCAACGGCGCAAGTTGATCGGCGGATAGTGGGCGGGCACCGCCAAACTGATGCGCGGCCAGCAGAATACGGGCACAATGTTCTACCTGCTCCATCCGTAAAAATGCTCGCTGCAATGAGTTCCCGACAGTCAAGGCTCCATGATACGAGAGTAACAGTGCATCGGATGCAGAGAGTACATGGGTAATCGACTCGGCCAGGGCCCGGGTGCCGGTCAACGCATAGGGGACGGTCGGTACATGTCCCAGCGTCAAGAGCAACTCCGGCAGCAGGGTTGCATCCAGATCAACTCCGGCCAGTGTCGCCGCTACGGCTGTTGGTGGGTGTGCATGCACCACAGCCTGGACTTCAGGCCGCACGCGGTAGACCTGGAGATGCAGCAACTGCTCGGTCGATTGTCTATGTCCGTTGGGACTGCGCAGCACCTGCCCATCGTGATCGATCACCACCATATCGTCGGGTACCAGCATGCCTTTGCACAGATTGGCGGGAGTAATCAACAGCGTGCCATCGGGTAGCCGCACCGAGATATTGCCATCACCAGCCACAATCAATCCTCGGGCATACAGTGCCTGCCCAATCTGCACGATTTGCTGGCGTAACCGTTGTTCTATGTCCGTGTCTGTCCTATCGGTATTCATAGATTTCAGGTAACTGTTCAGGTAGGAGTTCTGGCCCCGCCCGACATTTGTTTGTCGCCCTCACAGTGAGACAAGAGCGACGGGGAGAGATCTGCAGGCGAACGTTCGCCTGAACGATTATCATATCACTGTCCTTCTAGATCTGATTGACCAGCATCTGTACGATCCGGTTGGCGGATCCGCGCTGCATACCGGCGACGAACATGCTGGATGCATAAAACCGCCGCCAGCACCCACCCCATCCAGGCCAGCAGCATACGATGAAATCGCGCCAGCAGCAGCAGAAATAGCAGTGACAGACGCATGATGCTGATCAACAGATGTTGACGCAGGTGGAGCCGGGGTTCTTGTTCCCAATTCAACGCAGCAATATGGGGCAGTATACCATGCGCAACACATACCTCCAACGAAAAGACATAGATCACATCTGTGTAATGGGCCGCCAGCAACAGGTCACGTTGTAACGACGCCCACCACGAGGGCGGCAGCTTTACCGCATCGGGATCGGTGGTATCATGGGCAGCCCCTGTATGACCCACGCCAATACTATCCGCGGACGGGCCGTAGCTGGCGATCAGTGCCCCACTCAAGTCATGCCCCACATGCTCTAGCGAGATATTGCTCAGACACATTAACACCTCGACATCCGCCGGCAAATCGAGAATGTCAAATGCACGTTGAACCAATGTCGTGCCCGCCCGCCGGTCATCGGCCAGCAGCGGGAGTTGATAGGTATGCACCTCGTACCCATCGTGATGGATTTCGACAATCAAGTCGTTGTAGGCAGCCCGTGCTGCCGGGTAGAGAACATTTTCGTGCGCCAGCCACAGGTGGCGCAGGATGCTACGGAGACCCCATTGCTGCCACTGTGCTACGGCACTGGATGGTGGCTCGATATCTAATCCCACTGCATCAAAGTGCAATTCATGGGTCTGCGCCCAGGTATGAAAAGAACGATAGCGCTCTACGGCCTGGGGATAGTTTTGCAGATTAAACCAGAAGCCTTCTGACGGTGATAGCCGCAACCATGCTATCGTTGGTATGCCACAGCGGTTCAAATGGCGTACTACCTCGGCCTGAGTCTCGTTCAGCACCACAATGGCCAGTGCTAGGCCATACTGATGGGTAGCAAGTTCTGCCAGCACACCGTTATCCAGCAGCAGCTGCCGGAGCCGATTGTCCTCAAGCTCTGTAAAAAAAATAAGCTGCGGACGGGCAAATGTGATGCGGGTCTGCTCGGTTGACCCTGGCGCATAGTGCAGGTTCATGGTCACCTGTCGTACCAGATCTGGTGTACATCCTCATATGTATGCCGATTACTCTATTATCACATAAAATTGGCCAGAGTAAACAGCAATAAAACCGTGGCAACAAAGCTATTGACGGTAAAAAAGGCCACCTGAATCCGCGACAGATCCTGTGGCTGGATCAGCCGATGCTCATAGATCAACAGCCCCACCGTTACGCCGACGCCCGTGTAATAGAGCCAGCCCAGCCCCAACAGCCAACCCAGCCCCAGCAGTGCCAGGATCATGGCAATGTGACACAGCGCCGATAGCCGCAACGCGACCACAATCCCAAAGCGCGCCGGAATGGAATACAGACCCTGGGCACGGTCAAAATCGATATCCTGACAGGCATAGATCATATCAAAGCCGGCAATCCAGATCCCCACGGCAAATGCCAGCAATAGCATCGCGCCGGTTAGCTGTGGTTGCACAGCCAGCCAGCCACCGGCCGGAGCCATGGCGTCGGTACCGCCCAGTACAAAATGGCACATCCAGCTAAAGCGCTTGGTGTAGCTATAGCCGGTCAGTGCAATCACCGCCAGTGGCGACAACGCCAGGCAAAGGGGGTTGAGTTGCCAGGCCGCTAACAACAGCAGCGCTATTCCTGCCCATCCCAGGCCTAGCACATCACGCCGCGTAAGCAATCCGGCTGGAATGGGGCGGGAAGCTGTACGCGGATTGGCGGCATCCAGGCGGGCATCGATTGCCCGATTAAAACTCATCGCGGCGGTGCGGGCACCAACCATCGCCAGCGTCACCCACAGGAACGGCCACCAGCCTGGCCACCCACGGGCAGCCAGAAATAACCCCAGATACGCAAACGGCAACGCAAAGATTGTATGCTCCAGAACAATATTCCGCCGATGCTTGCTCGCTTCACGCCAGACATGGCGCACCATGCCCGATATTGCCAGGTGTGGCAGATTGCGCGTGTTCGCCATATCGAACCCTTCTATGGCATGGATGTCCTGTTCATACCCGATACGACTGACTGCGTACTACCGCTAGATCGGCATACAGCAACTGTGACAGTGGCAAAAGTACTATCCTGGTTGAACCTGCGGATAGTGTTAGCTTCCCGGCATCCCCAGAACCGTCGAACCACCGCCGTCAACCGGGAAGAGCGAGCGTTCAGCCACAATGGGCTGCGTCGCGCGGACAACCATCGAGATACCGGGCTGGTTCGGGTACAACTCATGCACTGCCGCAGTATAGCGTGAATTGCCAGGCATCACAATCGTCTGGGATTCACGCTCGCCGGTGGCGAAAATAAACTCTAGCGTCACCCGTGCTTGATTGCGGTTAGGATTGCTGAGGAGCAGAAACTGGCGGGTGTTGCTGCTCCTACCATCGACAAAGCGCCAGTCGAAGGCCAGTTGCCTGGCACCAGCGCTCACCGTCCCGGCCACCAGAGTCGACTCCTGCTCACCAGAGCTAAAGTAGAGCGCTCGCTCAACTGCAATCGGACGATCAGACTCAACCGTCGTAGCCACTCCCAGGGTGGGCACCACTTCATTGACATCGATCACCAGTCGAGTTGTAGGCGGAATAGCATAGCGTCGTCGCAGCGTGAGTGTGGTACCATCGGGCGTCATAAATGTAACCGTCACATTGGTAGCCTGATGATTCGGATTGAGAATGAGTATCCGCATCGCAAAGGGCGGGGCGGTGGTACCTTCAGCAAAATACCAGCGTTGCGACAACTCGGCCATACCGGGGCCAGAGTGGAACCCGCTGGTATCTGGGCCAAAGCGCATCGTCCGTTCAGCAGCAATTGGCTGAGTGGCGATAATCCGGGTTCCAAAGCCAGCACCCGGCAACTGATTTCGAACCGTCACCACAACCCGCTGATTGGCAGGGAGCGCCACACTCTGCTCAACCTGTGTTCCATCACCCTTCATATAGGTCAGCATCGCCGTGGTAGCGGTACTATGCGGATTGAAGAGAATAAAATACGTATGAAATGTATCATCGGTTGACCCCTCCGCAAAATACCAGACGCGCGACAGTTGCGCAATACCAGGGCTGTGGTCAATATCGGTAGGAAGTGCCATGCTGCGTTCGGCCAGAATAGCACCACTCGACTCGACAATGACCGGCAGGGAGGTCGTCGTCGGAATAAGCTCGTTCAGCACGACCTCGGTGCGGCCCTCTGGTGGCACCGCGACAATCCGTAGCAGCGGCGTTGCGCTGTCACCACTCAACAACGTAATATTGGCATTTGTCTCGGTTTTGCCTGGATTGAAGAACACCAGGCGTTCGGTGTAATCGGCGCTATTGCCTTCGGCAAAGTACCAGCGCGCACGCACCATCGATTGATCCGCTCGTTCGCGTAGTGTAGGCAGTAACTCGCGCAACGGCTCACCCGGATCGGGAGCTTCGGGGACAACCTCACCATGACCGACAATGTTACGGCGGATGACACGCTCTTCACCGCTCAGTACCGGATGCTCACCAGTGGGCGGAATCGCAAATGCCTGCCCTGCCCAGGCCAGCAAGCTGACCAGACTCGCCTGGGCACTCTCAGTTGGAGCACTGACCAGCGGGTGAATCAGCGCCACATGGATCGCATCTCCACCACCAGACAGGCGGGAGACCGCTGCAGTTGGCCCACCTGACCGCCCTTCATACATCGTGCCTTCGTTGTCAATGATATAATGATACGCCAGATCATCCCAACCCAGCACCTGTACCTGATAGGCTGTCAGGGCACGTAAGAACGGGAGCACGTCATTCCTATCAGTGGCCGCATCAATCTGATGCACAATCACCCCACGTGGCGGTACACGGTTTATACGTGCGATAGGTAGAGCCGGTTTCCAGGTATCAGTGATGCTCCGAGTGGGCTGTTGTGAGCCTTCCCAGGACGTGATAGTAATCTCCTGGGGCGTAAACCAGGTTGAGCGTAGGATGAGCATGGGGCGCGGGGTCAACGTGTCTACCCCCGAGATAATCGCTGTACGTTGCAAGCCGTGTGGTGTGGCTGGCCCGGCCCGCACAGCATCGAGATAGACGATCGTCACCTCATTCAACACCGCCGAGGCGCGTTCAATATCGCTCAACAGGGTGATCCGCAGTTGCAGATAGCGCGTGTCGAGCGGGAAAGCCACGACATCAGGGGTGGCAAAAGCACCGTCATCAGCCTGTGAACGGGCGTCGCCGGCAACAAGCGATTGCCATGGCCCCCATTCCGGTTCGGCAACCGGCGTTGTGCCAGCTTCCTCCACCTCTTCCTCACTCGCGGGTACCGCCACAGGTTGCGAACGGCCGCGTACGTCAAGCCGGATGTTCGTGCCCTCGGTGATCTGTGCCCGCCAGACTGCACCCACTGCATGAATTGCAAACGGCGTTTCAAACGGCGCGGATACAAACGTTCCTTCAGAACGGTCTTCCTCCAGGCGTAACTCACCACCCGCATTGTTGGTAATCAGCACGCCACTCCGGGTACCACTCTGCCAGTCCACCACAGTAGTATGCGTCCATCTGCCAATCTGCACCACCGGTGTTTGACTCTGGGCAAATAAGGAAACCGGAATGAGAGGCGCAAATGGCAGCACAAGGAGCGCGAGAATCAAACAGAACCAGAGGCAACGAGGCGCGGAGGCGACGAGGCGCGGAGACATCTCATCGTCTCCACGCTTCATCGCCTCTACGCCTGTGCGCCTCCGCTGAAAAGGAATGATGATCGCAAGCACCATGGAACCCCTGTTACTCTGCTGGCATCAATGCAGCTTCGGTATAGTTATTAGCCGAGTCATACAGCGTCCACCCGGTTATTTTGCCCGATTCCAGGCCATAATCATTAGCGGCATCGATCTGCGCACGTACCTCAGCTGGGCCATACGTGATAACCCGCGCCCCCTGCCAGGGATCGGTATGATCTTGCAACCAGGGACGTAAGCGGCCATACTTGCCTGCAAAGAATTTCTCACTGGATTTGAGGCTTTCGTAAATAACCTCATACGGATGCGCAGTTGGATTATCAAAACCGAGATAGCCGGGCCACCAGAGGGAAGGGTAGGGCATGGGGCAAATATAATCAGCATGATCTGCCATCAGGGCAATATTCTGCCCGATCGGCATCGAGGGTGCCACCATCACCCGACCAAAGAGATCGACCGAGAAGAAGGCCCCCGCACCATTGATAATCCGATGCGAATATTCCATAAAGTTCGCCAAATTTTCATACATTGCCTGCGGGTCATTCTTGGGATCTGTCGGCTGTGAAAACTGCAACACCTCACGATATTCTTCCAGATTACCGTACCAGTCAGGGTAGCGAATGTAGTCGAAATTAATTTCATCAAAGCCCATCAATGCGGCTTCAACCGAGAGCTGGACATTGTAATCCCAGACATTCCGATTCCAGGGATCGAGCCAGGCATAGCGAATATTGGTCGCCGGGCGATCAGCAAAAACCTCACCCGTGTCACGGCGTTTAATGGCCCAGTCTGGGCGTGCATCTGCCAGCGCATTATCGTGGGAGAAGACCTGCACACGGGCAATAGTGTAGATTCCACGCCGTTTCGCCTCGGCCAGAATGCCATGAATATCCATATAGTCTGCCGACGTGCCGAGTTCCTGTACCAGCGGTACCTGAGAGTCATAGTAGATCAACCCTAGGTCATCCCGCAGGTCAGATTTGAGGTCGATAACAATGGTATTGAGTTCAGTGCGATCAATAATATCGAGATATGTGTTAACCAGGCTGGAAGAGGTGCTAACGGCAGAGGTAATATAAAGCCCGCGAACATAGAATGGCTCCAGTTCGATGCGCGAGGCAATATGCCCGGGTTTAAGTTCGAGCACCGCTTTGTGATAGCCCGGTGAAAGTACCTGAACGTAGCCGCTTTCGGGCAACCCTTCCAGGGTAAATTGTCCATTGTCGCTGTTTTGAATGCGAGCGAAAGCTACATCGGTGCCTGGTAGAGTCTTGGTAGCAATAATGGTTGCATTGCGGATCGGCTTCCCGGTCGTTTTATCGACCAGTTCGGCGGTGAGTACATCCGGTCGCAGCGTGACATTCATCTGCGTAGAACGTCCAGGCTGGCGAATCTCAGTTGCGTATCCTGGGGCACTAAACGTAATCTCTGTCACCTCTGGTGGAATATCGGTCAGTTCATAGGTACCGTCTGCTTCTGTGGTAGTTGTGGCAGAATCAGCGATAACAGTTACGCCACCAAGCGGCGTGTCACTATATCGATCGGTCACAATGCCACTGAGCGTATTCGGGCGCAGCGCCGGATCATAGCTGGTAACCTGTTTCAGCTCAGTCTCATACGTATTGTACCCCTGCGCGTTCACAATGAGCGTGAACTGCTCGGGCACACCGTTCAGAGTATATTGCCCTGCCGGAGTGGTCGTGCTGGTGATGGTATCGGTTCCATCGAGCATAATGCTGACCAGCGCGTTGGCCAGAGGTTCACCACTATAGGCGCTGGTGACAACACCGTTGAGCGTGTTGGGACGTAATGTCGTATTGAGCGTAATGGTCTGCACCTCAGTCTGGGCAATTTCGGGTTGTTCTTCGAGCAAGAGTCTTGCTGGCTCATACCCTGGCGCATTCACCTCGAACGTATCGCTGATACGCCAGCGTGAGGTCGTATATTGACCATCAACGTTCGTTGTGAGCCGTGTGCGTCCAATCGTCACATGAGCGTCAGCAACCGGGTTGCCAGTATATGCATCGGTAATTGTGCCACTCAGCGCGATGGCAGAGCCACCACAGGCAGTCAGGGCCAGCAGTACCAACAGCAAAAAGGCCGATAAGATCGGGGAGACCGGTACAGGATTGATGAATGAACTCTTATTCATCGTCAATGATCTAGCCTTTCATAGGAAATGTTTCAGACCATGAATGCATGCATGTTAGTACCACAACGTGACATCCCCTGGATCAGGAGGCTCGATGCAGCTTTGCTCCTTCGAAAGAGGAGTGAGGGAAGAGGAGCGAGGAGTAAGGCGTGAGGGTTCTCTCTACCCTCACGCCTCTTCCCTCTCTGCTCGCCAGGGCCCCACCCCCGTCGTGATGAAGTCTCGTTGGAGTATTAGGATGGCAATAGTACGATAATAACACCTGGCTAAAACATTTCTGGTTGTTAGCGTGGTCGTATCATACGGGGTTTAGAGCCGGTTGTCAAGCATACCGGGCTACAGTAGAGGCTGATTCGCCTGTGGATGTAGGCAATTTGTGCCACAATGGCGGAACGTAAGCGGTCGTCGATCAGCCTATAGATTGCGACTGTAGCCGCATGGGGGGCACCCTCGACAGAGATGATCAAACCTCTACACATACAATACTTCGTAGATCAGGTGTGGCTCCTGTTTGCCTTTGAGCGTAACCGGGCCTAATGGCTGCAACTGGTGTGGCCCGTTCCAGCCGGGCGGTAGCGCACAGTATAAATGATGGGATACAATAATCTGTCCGGCTCGCGCAAGGCCCGAAAGCCGACTGGCAGTATTCACTACGTCACCAATCAGGGTATAATCCAGCCGCTGCTCAGAGCCAATATTGCCAACCACAGCGCGACCATAGCTGGCCCCGATGCCCATCCCTATCTCCAGACCGAAATCTTTACGCCAGCACATGCTGAGTTGTGCAAAAGCCTGTTGCATATCGATTGCTGCCTTGAGCGCACGCTGGGGATCATCGGCTCTCGCAATGGGTGTGCCGAATACGCCAATAATGCCATCACCCAGAAACTTGTCAATGGTGCCATCATAGGCATAGAGGACGGTCGTCATCGCATTAAAGTAGCGATTCAAGATATGTTCAATCAAGATCCGAGGTTCTGTACGTTCAGTGAGTGCGGTAAACCCACGCAGATCGGCGAACAGCACAACGACCTCACGTTCGGTAGGTTGCCCCCATTCCTGACCAGCAGTGAGCAGTTGTTCCGCAACGGGTGGCGACACATAGCGCCGAAACACACTCCGTAGCCGTTCTTGCTCCTGGCGTTCGAGTTGCTTGATGGCGCTGATGTCCTGGAGAACCGCGACTCGTCCCAGGGGTTGGCCGTCCGGGGTACGCACAGGTGCCACACTCACACTGTAGGTGATATCGCTATGCGGAACAACCAGTTCCATTGCACTGATCATCTTATCGGTTGTCATAGCGTTGAGTATGGGCAGCAATCTCTCCCACACCACGCCATTATCACCCTGGGATCGTAGTGCATCCAGGGGTTGGCCACGGTTGGCTGCCAGATCGAGATGAAACCGCGCTTCAGCAGCACGATTAGCCAGCAGCAACTCGTTCTGAGAACCAATCAATAAGATTGCATCGGCTGCCCCCCGCAGTACAGCGTGCAGCATACTCCGTTCCTCTTCCACCACACGGTACAGACGTGCATTATCAATAACCTGGATGACCAGACTGGCAATTGTCGCCGCCAGACCCAGATCGGCTTTGCCAAAGCGTTCGATTCGCCCGGTGGCATCAATACCGATCATTCCCACCACGCGATTGCCCTTCACGAGCGGCACGACCAGGATCGAGGTAATGTTATGCGCACGGAAGAACGGTTGCAGGCTGTGCAAGGACGGCTGCTCTTGTACGTTCTCGATCAGTTGCGGTGCATGTAAAAGCTGGATACGGTTCTGGGTGAGACTATTGGTAAAATGTTGACGTATCAGTTCCTCATCTATCGCGACCGAGACCCCATAGGATGCCACCAGAATATCCTCAAGTGGCCCGTTGGTATCCAGCAGAACAATGCCGACCTGGGGCACATCAAAAATCCGAGACACCGCCTCGGCTGCCAGGTGCAAATTTTGAGATGGATCGAGTTGTTCCGTAATCGCAATCGAGAGCTGATTTACCTGGTTGAGTTGTCGGATACGGCGTTGTTCATCTTCGAGCAGGAAGGCATTACCGAGCGCCACACCGAGTTGACTGACAATCGTGCTGAGAACCGCCTCATCATCTGGCCCAAAGGCCGCGACCTGCGGACTATGCACGTTGAGCGTTCCGAGTACATCGCGACGTAACACAATGGGCACTACCATTTCTGAACGTATCATCGTATCTTCGGGTGTGAAGGCGACAAAACGCTCATCCTGACGCACATCATCAACCCGCACGATCTGCTTATGGCGGAAGGCCCAACCATTCAACCCCTGGGTGATAGGCAGTCGAAAACTCTGCGATTTTTCCTGTACAATTGCACCCGCCGATGCTTGAAGTACCAGTTCATCATGGACACGCATCCAGATATAGACCTGGGGATAGGCAAACTGTTGATGCACCATATAGGCCACCAGGCGCAGCAGTTGATCGGTTTGCATCAACTCCGATAAAAACGTAGTCACTTCATTAATACGGCGTAGTTCATCGGTGCGACGTTCCAGCAATTCCTTCTGGCGTTGCGTCAGTCGAAAGAGCTGCGCACTTTGCAGCGCTACTGCACTCTGGGCGGCTACCGAACTGAGGAGCTCAAGATGCTGGGGGGTAAAATAACCGGGCCGATGATGCACCAGCGTAATCACTGCCAGGATGGTACCTTCGCGCGTAACTGGCATCGCAGCCACGCTCCGCACATTATTGTGAAAGCTGGCATTGGCGAGCCAGCGCGGGTCTTCGCGAGTATCAACAATGATCAGCGGTTCACCCTGTTGTAATACCTGGCCGGCTACCCCATGCTGTAAGATGTCTTTCAACAGCGTGGTCGGGGCATAGCGGCTGCTCGAGTAAAATATTGTCTCCGTATTCGTGTCATCGGTATTGTTCAAAATAATGCTGGCACGTACAGCTCCCACCGCATTAGCCAGATGATCCAGAAATCGCGTGAGCAGCGTATCTAGTTCAATCGAGGCACCCAACTCGCGCGTCAGGTGCAGCAGCAACTCCGTTTTGCGCTGCTCATTGCGTAAGCCACGTTGCGCCCGTTGCAGACGCAGCATCGAGCGTACCCGCGCCAGCAGTTCATCCACCGCGATCGGCTTGACCAGCACATCATCAGCACCGGCATCCAGGCTCTGGATACTGGCTCCCCGTTCCGTGTTTTCGGTAGTAATGATGATCGGAATAAAAGGCTTTGATGTGTCCGCTTTAAGACGTTTTATCACCCTCAGGCTATTCATATCTGACAATGCTAAATCAAGCAAAATCAAATCAGGCGTTATCAGATTCAAATAAGCCAGTGTTTCTTCACCGCTTTTAGCATGTGATACGCGATATCCTGCGTCGGTAAAAACCGCTTGAAAAAAATGCAGGTCACTTGTATCATCATCGGCAACCAGAATATGAGCTGCTTCTATCATAGAATGTTATTCTTTCACCATTCTCTTCTGGGGTCAATTCCTGGTGACCAGGTGATGATAGCAACCCTATCCCAATGGTACATCAGCGTCCAGGCTTGAGCCTGAATGGAACGAGCTCCAATCTTGAGCCTTAACTCCAGTTCTTCACCACAGGAGGAGGGATTGCTACAGAAAAAAGTAGAAGGACAGGGTGCAATTCTGTGTCTGTATTGATTTCAGGTTTTTGTAACATCTGTACTCGTTCCGGTGGAGGAATCTGGCAGAGCCATGTTTCCTGGTGTTTCCTGTTCAGCCTATAGTGGCGGCCGTGCTACCATATATAGGCCGAAAAGAAGGGTTCGGGAAGGCCGCATGCCCCCGCAACCCCAAAGGCGAACGTTCCCTAAATGGATACTAGTATCATTATGGATTTTTGTGATAGACAATGCTATGATATCAGTGTCCTTCCAGGCAAAGCACAGTATAGCATACCTTGCAGTAGTTTGATCGACGACCAGCTCTAGATTGCTGCCGGGACTTCACATCGACAGGCTTATCACAGCCTGTCTGTTCGGGGATATGGTGCACAGCAGACATAGCTGCCGCTATGTTAACGCATCAGGTATGGCACTATACCTCTTCCGCTTGCAATCCAGTTCTCATACTATCCTCACGGCGTAACTCGTTTCACTACAAGACGACTGTGGTATCATAGATGTTAATCATTTTATTTTTTATTTTTGGTGACAGGACGTACGTGGTTCTGCAGGCTGAGGATCGAGCTGGTCTGTGGCTGTATGGCAGCACTGGTGCAGCAATGTTCCCCATACTACCTGCATGATGTTGCTGATACAGACAGGCAATCCACGCCATCGGGAGCATCGTATACACTCCCCATATCCGGCTGGTTCACTGACCGGGTACGTGCTGCTATGAAGAGACAGACATGCAGATTGAATTTAAGGAGTCGTTTCCGGGAGATCACTATGTGCGCAATGTCGCTGCTGAAGTGATGCAGATTGATGATATGCAACCCCTCCAGCCAGGCCCGCCAGGAGCGTTGCGTATTCGGGGCCAGCTACGGTATGATGCTCAGACGGCTTATGATTATCTCGCTCCCCGCTTGCGGAAGCTGGGCTATACGGCGCTATTACGCCAGGAGCGTGATAGTGTGGCGTTGTTAGCTATGCCCGGCAGTATTGCGGTGCGCGATTCACCGTTGTGGCTGGCTGTGCTCTTGTTTGTGTTGACAGTAGCATCGACCACCTTTGTGGGCGGGTGGATGCCTGACACAGATGGGACGGCACAGTACAGCCTGGGGTTAGGTCTGGCCTTTAGTGCCGCCTTGCTCTCGATCTTACTGGCGCATGAACTGGGGCATTTTCTGATGGCGCGGCGATTGGGGGTAGCGGTGAGCTATCCATTTTTTATACCGATGCCCTTTTTCTTGCTGGGTACGATGGGGGCATTTATCTCGATGAAAGAGCCGCCTCCGCATCGCAACGGGTTACTCTCGATTGCAATTGCGGGGCCAATTGCCGGACTGGTGGTTGCCATTCCAATGTTAATTCTGGGCCTGCTGCTCTCCGAGGTTAAACCACTGGTAATCGAGCCGGGACAGCAATTGTTGATGGAAGGCAACTCGCTGCTGTATGCCGCCATCAAGATCGCGGTATTCGGACGATTTTTGCCCTCTGGTGGCGAAGATGTGTTGTTGCATCCGGTGGCTTTTGCGGGATGGGCCGGGTTGCTGGTGACCGGACTGAATCTTATTCCCGCTGGTCAACTCGATGGGGGGCATATCTTTTTCGCGCTGTTCGGGCCCCAGGTGGCACGCATTGCCACCTGGGTGATCGGGTTGGCTCTGGTAGCAATGGGATTTCTCTGGGGCGGCTGGTTTATCTGGGCGCTGCTGATTGTGTTGTTCGGGCAACAACGGGCACCCTTGCTAAACGAGGTCACGCCGCTTGATACGCGCATGCGCCTGCTGGCGGTGGCCGGGTTGATCATTTTTGTGCTGGTCTTTGTGCCGCGTCCACTTATGTTAATGACGCCTTGATAGAGTATGTTATTCGGAAGGGTTATCGTTATTGCAGTCTATGCTAGAAAGGCACGCTGATGCGCCTGGTAACGTACCATACCGGCACCGCATCACACATCGGTGCGGTGGTGGGTGAGACACTGGTTGATTTGAGTCTCCTGGCACCGGATATGCTGACCTTCATTGCAGGTGGCCCGGACATGCTGGCCCGTGCCCAGGCACTGGTTGCCGCGAACACCAGTCCCCGGCTGCCACTGGCAAGTGTGACGCTCCTGGCACCCATTCCTCGCCCGCGCAAGAATATTATGTGCCTGGGCTGGAACTACGCCGCCCATTCGGCCGAGTCGGCTCGGGCACGCGGCCGTGAGGCGACACTCCCCTCTTATCCCGTGGTCTTTACCAAATCGGTCACTGCCGTCAATCATCCAGATGCCGTTATCCCTTATGATGCCAATGTTTCGTCCGAGATTGACTGGGAAGTCGAACTGGCTTTTGTAATTGGGCGTCAGGGCAAAAACATTCAGCGTACCGAGGCACTGGACTATGTGTTTGGTTATATGATTCTGAATGACATTTCGGCACGCGATATCCAGAGTCGCCACAAGCAGTTTTTCCTGGGCAAGAGCCTGGATGGGAGTGCGCCCTGTGGCCCATGGATTGTCACTCCCGATGAGATTGGTGATCCGCAGGCGTTGCGGCTCCAACTACGGGTGAACGGGGTCACTCGCCAGGATGCAAACACCAGTGACATGATCTTCAAAATCCCCGATATTATTGCCACGCTCTCGCTGGGCATAACCCTGGAACCAGGCGACATTGTAGCAACCGGCACGCCCAGTGGAGTGGCAATGGGCATGGATCCGCCGGTCTATCTACGCCCCGGCGATGTCGTTGAGGCCGAGATTGAGCGTATCGGTGTGCTACGCAATACGATTGGGGAACCGGTAACCGGTGACCGGTGACCAGGCTGACTGGACGATAAGGCGAGAAGACGAAGAGGCGTAGAGGCAAGGAGGCGTGCAGTTTGAAGAGACGCCGCATATTAGGAACGACTGTCGTTGTTGCATTCCCGCGTTCCTACGGTGGGTGCTACGAAGGAGCGTATTGGGCGGTGCTACAGCCCTGCACCGCCATACGCCACACCCTGTGTTGCTATATGGGAATCTGTATTGTGCATCTCTATCACCCCATTGGTGAAATCCAGCAAGTAGTTCGTCTGCTCCGTCAGCCACAGGTACATGCCCGCAGTTCAGAGGCCCTGGATCGCCACCCGAAACAAGTTCGACACCGGTATCATGCCAGACTAACCGGATGATGGGTATCTCCGTCATCACCTTCCTATTTTGATCTTTACCTATGAATGGCTCAGGGTAGCACAGGTATTGTAGCACACAGTGTTGTGCTCGGTGACCGGCGCCTGCCAACGACCTCAAGGGATACTACATCGCGCACCTCAGCGCCTCGTCACCTTGTCGCCTCGCGCCTCGCGCCTCGCCCCTCCGGATCGACGTCAGGTATGGGACACTGGCCCACCACCCAACGATAGCTGAGAGCTGACGATCTCAGGATACGGTTATACATGGCATATAGATTGCATAAAGTAAAGACGAAAGACTGTACATTATATCAGCGGGCTACTGCTGACCGTGTAGGATAACGACATTGTCGAGAAAAGTAGAGAAAATCCACCCAGATAGCTCCAGGATCCACCCACACACCAGACTAGCTACAGCGATGCCCTGTCCTGACGCTGATAATGAGTATTTGTGTATAGTCATAGCGGAATTAAGCAATAGAAAGAACTGTGAGACAGTAACGTGAGTCAAAAACCTGTACAACAAAACTATAGTGGACGGGCCGACGATCAGCGCACGATACCATGGCACACCTTTGACGCCCAGACGGTGTTTGAACGCTTATGTGCGAATGTTACAGGCTTGAGCAACGACGATGTTGCACAGCGACAGCAAGCATATGGCCGCAATACACTACCAGAGCAGGAACGTCCCACGCTCTTCAAAATTATCTTGCACCAGTTTATGAGTCCATTGATTTACATCCTGATAGTCGCTGGTGTGATATCGATCATTATGGGTGAGGTAACCGATGCCATTTTTATCTTTGCCGTGATCTTCATCAATGCTGCACTGGGTGCCTATCAAGAATGGCGTGCCGAACAGAGCGCGGCTGCCTTGCAGAGCTTGCTCAAGATTAGCGCCAGAGTCAGGCGCGACGGCGATACCCACGAAGTTGATGCTGGTGATGTCTAGTGGAACGATCGGGCTGTGGTACTGGTTGAACAAGGTGGGGTGGGAAGAAACTGCCGCCCGCAACCTGGTACTCTTGCTGATGGTGTTGTTTCAGAACTACCATGCCTTTAACTGTCGCTCCGAATATCGCTCGGTGTTCCAGGTACCAATTCAGCGCAACCGGTTCCTGGTGCTGGGTGTAATCGCTGCACTGGGTATCCACCTGGCTGCAATGTGGCTGCCCTTTATGCAAACCGTGCTGGGTGTACAGCCGATGACATTGACTGAGTTCGGTTACCTGGCGCTGGCAGCCGCGACGATCTTGATCGTGATGGAGATCTTCAAGTTCTTTGCACGCCCGGAGGAAACCGCGGCAAAGCCGGTAACACACGAGATGCAAACAAAGAAAGCAACTGGTCAGCCAGCACGCCAAAAGAAATAGAAAATCTATAAATTCATCTCGATGTTTGGTGATCTCAAAGTTGACGACACCCGTACCGCCCTCGCACCGGGTGATCATCAGATGTATCTGACGACCTTCTTTGGGGATGGCAAGCTACGTTTTCCGGAGAGTGTAGGGTTTCAAATCACTGGCTTTTCGCTCTTTGGCGATGTTGAGGTCGAGAATCTATGTACAGGCGACGAAGAACAAACTGACACAAACTATGTCACTGAGAATTTTGCCACGGCCCTGGTACGCATCCAGATGCATATTATTACTGTCTTCGGCGATTTCGAGATTATCCGCGTTCCGGTCAAGCCAGGCGTACCTGCGGCCGCATTCCATACGGCTCACCGAGCGCAACATGCCAATAGGCAGCCATGGTCAGCCACTGATGGTGCCTATGAGGGTGAAACCAGCCGCTTACCGCGCCGCCAGTAATTAAACAAACCAGCGTGAGTTTTATCGCCAATCGTAGGCGAGACATGGTATACTTGACCGTGTAAGGGTATCTGCTGCTGATGCGCTATCTATAACGGGTCTGTAATCATGGGCAACTATGATATTTCTTGAAGATCTCCTGGCCGTCGGCGGGCGGTTGCATGGCGAAGCGCAGAGGGAACAGTTCACAGACTTCGCCTATGACTCGCGCCTGACCCGCTCCGGCGAACTATTCCTGGCGCTACGTACTCCTCGTGGCGATGGGCATGACTATATCTCGGCTGCACTGGCTGCTGGCGCAACCGGAGTCGTTTGCACCTGGGCACCGGGTAGTGCCGAAGATGCCACGATTATTCTGACCGATGATGCACAGCAACTGGTACAACGCTGGGCAGCACGCCGGCTGCAACAGGTGGCACCGTTCGTGATCGGTGTAACTGGCAGTGTCGGCAAAACATCAACCAAGCGGGCGATTGCCACCTTGCTGCAGATATTGGGGCCAACGTTCAAGAGTCGCCAGAGTTTTAATTCTTTGCTAGGCCTTCCAATTGCCCTGGCGCGTCTGGCCGACAATCAACGCTATGCAGTGCTAGAATATGGCAGCGATCAATTTGGCGAAATTCAGCAACTGGCACACCTGTTCCCGCCACGAGTAGCGGTAGTCACAAATGTGGGCAGTGTTCATCTCCGGGCGTTTCAGTCACTGGCAGGCGTGGCCCGTGAATATGGGGCACTGGTGGAGGCGCTACCGGCTGATGGCTGGGCTATCCTCAATGGTGATGATTCGTATGTACGAGCAATGCGCCAGCATACAGCCGCACGGGTGATGACCTTTGGACAAAGTGCCAACTGCGATCTGCGCGTCAGTGCCATTCAGTTTGCGCTTCAGGGCACGCGCTTTCGTATTCACTGGCGCCACGAATCAGTGGCGGCGTTCATTCCATTGCTCGGCGAACCAGCCATCTCAATTGCGCTCGCTGCCGTCGGCGTAGCACTGGTCTGCGGTATGTCTTTGAATGAAGCTGCGGAACAACTGGCCCGGATTGAGGTGACTGAAGGCCGCTTACGCCCCTTGCCGGCACGAAATGGTGCCACTTTAATTGATGATACGTTTAATGCATCCCTGCCTTCGTTACGCGCCGCATTGCGCACACTGGTAACCTTACCCGCTCGCCGCCGCATCGTCATCCTGGGCGGCCTGAGTGATCCCGGTGCCCATCCTGAAACCGCCTATGCTGAAGTTGGCACCCTGGCCGGCTCAATGGCCGACCACCTGATCTGCAAGGGCGACTCGGCACTGAAAGTCGTACAAGCTGCACGCCGACTGCAACCATTATTGCCAACCAGTGTGGTACACACAGCAGCGGCAGCGCTCCAGGCATTACCGTCCGACATCGGAGAGGGCGATCTCATTCTGGTTAAGGGCAGTGCCAGGGAGCGAATGGAGCGCATCTCGGCTGGCCTGTTAGCACCGACGGTTGAGGCTACCCAGGTTCTCGTGCGTCAGGAGTCAACCTGGCGCACAGTGCGTATTGGTGCCCCCGATCGGCCCACATGGGTACAAATTGATCTGGATGCGATTGCCAATAATGTCCGACGCTTGCAAGCCCTGACGAATGTGCCGTTGCTCATGGTACTGAAGGCTGATGCCTATGGGCATGGTGCCGTGCGCGTAGCGCGTACCGCTCTGTCCAGCGGTGCGGTGGCGCTGGCCGTGGCAACGTTGAGCGAAGCGCGTGCGCTGCGTGAAGCCGATATAACCGCGCCGATCCTGGTACTGGGCTATACTCCACCCTGGCAGGCACATGAGGCTGTTGCGCTGGGAGTCACCTGTACCGTCTTTGACCTGGATGTGGCGCAGGCGCTGGCCAATGCAGCACGAGCGCTCGAGCGCGATGTGCGCGTGCATGTTAAGGTAGATACCGGCATGTCCCGCCTGGGGTTACAGCCTGATCAGGTGGGGATGTTTTTGCAGACGCTGGCTACCTATAACGAAGATGAGCGTGGCTATCAGCGCCTGTATGTGGAGGGGTTATATACCCACTTTGCCACCGCCGATAGTGCCGATGAGTCTTTTGCCCAACGGCAACTCACACGCTTTCAGGCGATGCTCTCAGAAATTACGGCGATAGGGCTGCGCCCGCCGCTGGTTCACGCCGCCAACAGCGCCGCTCTGCTCCGCTTTCCCGCTGCCCGCTTTGATATGGTACGACCCGGTATTGCTTGCTATGGGCTTAACCCCTCTGTCGAAACACCGCTCCCGGCCCATTTCCGACCAGCACTGTCGTTTTACAGCGAGATCGCCCAGGTCAAGACACTGCCAGCCAACACCCCACTCTCGTATGGCGGCACGTTTGTGACCCGCCGTCCCTCACAAATTGGCACAATACCGGTCGGTTATGCCGATGGCCTGCGCCGCGCGCCACCGTGGCGCGAGGTGCTGGTGCGTGGTCGTCGTGCCCCGATTGTCGGGCGCATTTGCATGGACTACGCGCTCATTGATGTCACCGACATCGGCCCGGTCAAGCGTGGTGATCCCGTCGTACTGATAGGATCCCAGGGCGACGAACGCATCACCGCTGATGATGTCGCCACCTGGCTAGGCACAATCACCTACGAAGTCGTTACCACGATCTTGCCCCGTGTACCCCGCGAGGTGGAGGGGTGAGGCGCGGATGCGCGGATGCGTGAGGCGCGGATGCACGAGGCGCGAGGGTGAGTTGCGGAGGCGTCGAGGGGGATACGATAGCGCGTCCCTCCGCGGCGCGGTGGCCCATGGCCGGTAGCGCGTCCCTCCGCGGCGCGGTGGCCCATGGCCGGTAGCGCGTCCCTCCGGGGCGCGGGCGCGGCGAACCGGGGTGCGCGTCCCTCCGGGGCGCGGGCGCGGCGAACCGGGGTGCGCGTCCCTCCGGGGCGCGGGCGCGGCGAACCGGGGTGCGCGTCCCTCCGGGGCACAATGGCGACATTCGCCGGGTGGCCCATGGCCGGTAGCGCGTCCCTCTGGGGCGCGGGCGCGGCGAACCGGGGTGCGCGTCCCTCTGGGGCGCGGGCGCGGCGAACCGGGGTGCGCGTCCCTCCGGGGCGCGGGCGCGGCGAACC
>Ga0308419_1000306_pt1 | contig 37241 bp, 32 predicted proteins | sample HotsprSampleMS50_FD_203674 | JGI IMG/M metagenome (GOLD analysis project Ga0308419, IMG submission 203674) | Hot spring phototrophic mat microbial communities from Mushroom Spring, Yellowstone National Park, Wyoming, United States - 20090730_MS50 ... | reverse complement strand
GATTCAATTGGAGATACAATTTTGTCTATTGGTATGATTAAACATATCAAGGAGAAAATTGATAATTGTAAAATTACAGTATTATGTCAAGACCACATAAAAGCAATTTATGAAAATTGCCCTTATGTAGATAATATAATTACTATAAATAAAGATAAATTTTATCAAAATATAGAATATAGGAACAATTTTTTAAACAATTATTTAAAAAACAATTTTGATATTTGTATAAATTCAATTTATAGTAGAGATGTTTTAATAGATTTATTATCAACAACTGATAATATTAAATATAAAATTGCTTTTAATGGAGATTTATCTAATATAAAATCAGAAGATAAAATAAAATCTGACCAAAAATATAATTATCTTATTGATTTGGATAATAAAAATATCAATGAATTAGAAAAATACTCTAAATTTATGTCGGCTTTAGAATTTGATGATTATAAATCTGAGCCTTGGCTTTGGCTAAATAATGATATAATAGATAAAGTTGAAAATTTTTTAATTTCTAATAATATTGACAAAAAATACTTAATTACGGTTTTTCCTGGAGGTCAATATAGTATAAGAGACTATTTCATTTTTCATAAAGTAATAGAATTAATTGAAAATAAAGAACAATATACATTTGTATGTTTAGGAACTGATCGTGAATATAATTTAATTGAAGATATTAAGAAAAACTCTAATGCAATGATTATTAATTTAGCTGGTAAAACAGATATTCTTGAAGCATCCACTTTTGTATATTTTTCAAGATTAGCAATTGGTACAGAAACTTCATTCTCTCATATTGCTTGTGCTACTGACACTGAAAATGTAATAATATTAGGAGGTGGACACTTTGGGCGTTTTTTCCCATACTCAAATTTATCATCAATTATCGTTAATCCACTCGATTGTTACAATTGTAATTGGATATGTAAATTTAATAAACCTTTTTGTATTTCCGAAATTAAGCCAGAATTAATTGCCGATGCTGTAAATGATAGATTAAATGGTAAAACTAATCAATTAACTTGCTACTACGAAAAGAAACATTTTAATTTCGATTGTAAACAAATTATAGAAAATTACATTTCTAAAACAATTAAAATAAATTTTATAGAAAAAAATTATACTGCAACTCAAATTAAAAGTATATCAGTTAATAATTATAAATATAAATGTTCGGCATTAGTATCAATTTATAAATCTGAGAAATTTATAGATGGATTATTGAATGACCTTATTTCCCAAACTTTATATAAGCAAGGCGGATTAGAAATTGTTCTTATAGATAGCGCTTCTCCAGAAAATGAGAAATTAATAATTGATAAATATTTGAAGGATTATCCAAATATTAAATATCAAAGAACATTAGAAAGAGAAACTTTGTATAAAGCTTGGAATAGAGCTATAGAATTATCCGAAGGTGAATATCTAACTAGTGCAAATACTGATGATAGACATAGAGATGATGCTTTAGAAATTTTATCAAATGCTTTAGATAAATTTTCAAATTTTAATTTAGTTTATCCCGATTTGTTAATTACTAAAAATGCAAACGAAACATTTAATAATAACTCAGCTACAGAAAGATATGATTTCCCTGACTTCAATCTTGGAGTTGCATTGTCTAATTCTATTTTTGGTGCACAGCCATTATGGAGAAGAAAAGTTCATAATGATGTAGGATATTTTGATGAAAATTATAAAATTGGCGGAGATTATGAGTTTTTTTTAAGAATAGCAAGAAAATATGGTGCCATTCATTTTAGGGAAACATTAGGATTATTTTATTCAGGTGAACATAACCTGAGTAGTAGCAACAATTTTGATATTATGATTAATGAAACATACACAACTCTTAAAAAACATAGAAAATACGAATATATTAGCGAAATTTACTCATTTCTCAAAGATAATCAAAATGATATAAACAAAGTTTTTGTTGCAACGTGGGATTTTGGTTGTTTGTGTACACTAAGTCCCTATCCTGATTTTGAGTTAGCTATGTATTGTTTTGAAAAATGTAACAGAATTGCAGAAAATAACAAAATTAAAAATATAATTAATAAAATGTTTATTAATAATATAGCTGTAATTAGCTATGTTTCGGGAAATAAGATAAAAGCTAAAGAATTATTAAATTTTAATAAGGATTTTGAAATTTCAAGTATTAATTTACAAATGATGGAAAAAATGGAAAATGATATAAATCATCCATTTTACAATCGTAAACCATCTCCTAGATATTTTCAATTAGCAATGTTTGATAATCCCCTTATAAATGAAGCAAGAAAAACTCAAAGCTTATATTTAGATAAAAATTATTCAATTAAATTATCTGAAATAACTGAACAAATTTTTTGGGATTGCTATTTAGGAATGGGCGGAGTTATAATATCACAATCTGAAAAGAATAGAGCAATAAACAAAATACCAAGATTGCCCCATACGCAAGGATTAATTAAATTTTATAAAGAAAATCCTAAATATTACACATATAGTAAATTTAAAAATTTAACATCTTTTTCGAATATATTTTGGGAAAGAGATTATATAAATAAAAAGAAAGTTTTAATAAAAGCACCTAATGCAATAGGAGACAATCTTGCAATTACTTCAGTAATAAATAACTTAAAAGAAATTTATCCTGAACTTTCGATTATTGTATCAATTTCAGATAAATTAAAGACTATATTCGAGAATAATCATTTCGTTGATAATATAATTGAAATAAATAGTATAGATGAAATAATATTATCCGAAGATAAAGAAAATGTAGAATTTATTGATTATTTAAGTATTATTAATCAATTACCTGAATATTACAATGGAATAGGATATCTTGATATTTTTGGCAATATTGCAGGAATTAAATTAGAAAATAGAAATTATCAGATTTTTTTAAATGATAAAGATAATGAGTTTGTTAATCTAATAAAAAATCAAATTAAATACAACTATAATCTAAAAGGATTTCATTTAATTTCTGATAAAGATATTAAAAGAACTTATCCATATCCGCGTGATTTAATTAAAGAATTCTTAAAAAATGAAAAAGATATTTTCATAATAAATTTTGGAACTACTCCAATAGGTATTAAAGATGAAAAATTTTTAGATTGTGCAGCAGAAAATTATACCTTAAGAGAACAAATTTTAATTGCATCATTGTGCGATGAATTTATTACAATAGATAGTGCTTTTTTTCATATAGGACATAATATTTATGATAAACCAACAATTGTGATAGTTGGACCAACAAATCCATTTCTATCAGGCAATATTACAAAAGGATTTTATTATATTCGAAAAGAAGAATTAGATTGTTTGGATTGTTATTGGAGATGGGATAATAATATTAAATGTATGAAAGAATTATTTCCTAAAGATTTATATTCTATGATTAAAAATAAAAAATATAAAAAAGTGACAGAAATAACTAAATATAAAGATATTAATTATGATGGAAGAGTAGATCTAAATCAATTTATGTATTCACTTTATTCTGAAAATATAAAAACTCTCAAATACAGAATAATTGATAAAAATAAGTTACTTCCAGACTATTGTAAAAATTGGAATGGTATAGATATTATTCATATTTAGATTTTCTTAATTCATTAAAATTTGTTATATTGCATTATGTTTTTAATGTAAAATGGAGATATTATGAAAAATTATTTATTACTATTAGCAATAGTATTATTAAATATAGATTTTTTGATTGCCAGTGATAAAGGTAATTTAGTACAAGATAGTGTAGTAATGGGAGCATCCTATAAAAATGAAGTATGGTATAATATGATAACAGGTGTCGTCAAAGAATCAGATATTAATAATTGGGATATAGCTTTCGAAACGGGACAAAGAGCAGGAATACACGCAAATGGTTCAAAAGGTATCAGAGTTTGGGTAGTGCCCGATAAAACTCCTGATGATTTTAACAAATTTACAGCAAAAGACACATTAGGAATGTCTGAAAATTGGAAATATTATGTTAATTCTCCTGATTCTTGGTCTGTAGGTGCATTTAATTTGAATTTAGATGGCTACGAAACAGGCGGAGATTTCGGATGGGGTAATTATGATCTTACTACTCACGCAGTTGTTGGAAAAAGACTATTTGTAGTTAAGTTAAATAATTCTACATATAAAAAATTCTTTATCGAAGCATTGGCTAATCAAGAGTATTCGTTTACCTATGCTAATTTAGATGGTTCCGATGAAGCTATATTTACGATTAAAAAAACAGATTACAAAGGCAAAAATTTTGCTTACTTTTCTTTTTCTAATGCTGTTGCTCTTGATAGAGAGCCAATGACAAATGATTGGCATTTAAACTTTTCGAAATACGAGATATTAATTCCAACAGGTCCTACTACAGTAATGCCTTATGTAGTTACAGGTGTTAGAAGTAATAAGAACGTTAGAGTTGCTAAATTAACAGGTGTAGATCCATACTCAGCCGATAGTCCCGATTGGAACGAAGCTAATTATTCTACTAAAATTACTAAAATTGGTTCAGATTGGAAAACATTTAATAATGAAAAATTTGAATATGAGCTCAAAAAAGATTGGGTATATTTTGTTTCTCCAAGTCCAATATCAGAGCCAAATCCAACTATATTTAGGCTTATTTTCACTGGATTTGAAGGTTCATCAACAGGTAAAATATTTTTTGAAAAGCAGCAATTAACCACTTCTATTATTAAAGAAAATAACGAAATAATTTCTACTTTTAGCTTATACCCTAATGTAGTATCTAACAAGTCAAATTTAAACTTAGTTATTAATTCTGTTAATAATTATGAAAATGCAGAATACTACATTTATACTATTGATGGACAATTAATATCTTCCAATAAATTAAATATTTCTAATAACTTAAATATTTTTAATTTAAGTTTAAATAATATTTCAAAAGGCTTATATTTTATAAAACTAAGAATAAATAATTCTTATTCAGTTGAAAAGTTTATTGTAGAATAATTACGAAAAGTGGGCTGTCTCATAACTTGCAAATTTAAATAATTTGTCATTCCTGCGAAATCAGGAATTCAGTTTGGGAGAAGAATTATGAATCCCCGATTACTCGGGAATGACATCAATTCGGACTTTTGAGATAGCCCCTATTTTATATACTAAATTTATACTTTAAAATTAAATTAAAACCTTTTTCGGGATATACACTTTTTATTCGTGATAAATGATTATAATAAATAGTATTAAACAAATTTTCAACTTCTAAAGTTATTATATTTAATGAACTATTAATAAGATAATTATATTGCAATGCTAAATTGAATATTATATAACCATCTGTAGGTAATTCAAAATCATCAACCTTATTCTGTTTTAAAGTGCATTTAGAAGCTAATTTAACTAAAAAATTTTCTAATTGATAATTAAATTCTAATTTGCCATTAATTGGTGGTATAGCAGGTAAATTTGATTTATTAGTCAAATCATTACCAATTGTAATATTAAAAGTATAAGTAGAGGATAAATTATTTGCTATTTTATAGTTTAATAATAATTCATATCCATAAATAATTGCTTCTACACCATTTGTTTTAAAAATTGGTAATAATTTAGCCCAATTTGTATCACCACTATTTCTAAATGTAATATAATTTTCGTAATAATTTACAAATAGAGAATTTTTAAAACTAAAATCATAAATATTAAATAAAAAATCTAAATTTATATTGTAGCTATTTTCAAGAATTAATTCTTGATTTCCAATTTCGTAAGTATATGCAGCTAAATGTGGACCACGAGAATAAAGTTCTTCTATAGAAGGAGCTCTATTAGCTTTAGATAATAGGATATTTAAACTTTTATTATTATCAAAGTAATTGACTTCTAAACCATAGGATAAGGACAAAAAACTGCGTTGTTTTTGTTCTTTGTAATGCGAAAAATTTGAATATGGAAAATTATCTATTTTTTCTAATCTAAGTCCAAAATTTAATAATAAATTATCGAAACTAAATTGATTATTATAAAAAAAGGCATATTCATATCTTTCTGTAAATGGAGTAAATGCATATGCTCCTACTTTATAATCTTTAAATAAAAAATTAAGCCCAAAATTACCATATTTATTATCATTTTTGGAATTAATATCAAGAATTAAATTTGTGGTATTTTGATAAAATGCAGCTCCTATTATATCTATACTTTCGTATTCTAAATGTTTGTAATAATTAAACGAACCTTTTAAATTAATTCCATCTAAAAACTTATGATATGAATTATATTTTAAATTAAAATTTAATGCATATTTTTCTAACTTAATATTTACACCATTTGGATGAGCACCTATAAATCCACCTGGTATATTATAATCAGAATAAAACTTATTAAAATTAAGATTTAAAATTAAATTATTATATTTTAAAATTGAAAAAGCAGTAAAATCGTGATTTAATGTAGAAGAATTTTTAACTATTTCCTTACCAGAATAGCTATCATCAGTTTTAAGAAAAGAGTAATCAAAACCTATATTATGCTCGAAAACTTCTCGTATATGCTTCATTCCTAAAGAATATGCATTGGCATTAGTTTCGTATAGAAGATTTATATCAGTAGAATTTTTTTCAATTTCATTAATATCTATTGTATATAAGTTTATCACAGGAATATTAATATTATTAGTATATTTAAAATTGTTAACACCTTTAGAAATTTCAATTTTATTGATAGAATGAAAATTTTTAGAAATTGAATGATCATTTGACGTTGCAGACAAATCACCCATATCCATACCATTTTGAAGAATATTAATTCTATAATTACTAAATGAGCGATAAATTGGTCTTGTGGTGGTTCCGCCCATATTTCTTACATTAAAACCACTAAATTCGCTTAAAGTTTCGGCTAATGATGTTTTTTTTATTTTTTCGTATGCTATACCATAAATTTCATAGTTATTGTGTTTAAATTTATTATCTTCAACAATTACTTCATCAGTAGAATTTGGTGTTGGTTTTAGTTTTATTATAATATTATTATAATTACTAATTTTATAATTAATTATTTCTGTATGATAGCCCAGCAATTCTACTATAATAGTAGCATTATTTAACGTATCAAAAAAAATTTCAAAAGAACCATCATTGCCTGTAAAGCAATGATGGTCTATTTCAATTAAATGTATTTTAGCACCTTTTAAAGGTAAATTACTAATACTATCTACTACTGCTCCTTTTAAATAATTTTCGGAGTATAAATTTATAGCAGATAATATTATAATTAAAAAACTAAAAATTTTCATTTAATTATTTAACTACTACCTTTATCAATCCACTTCTTACATCTACGTGACCATTATGCATTACCATAAATTCTATGTAAGTTGTATCCTTTTTAAGTCCTTCCATTACAAACTCCCATTCTTCCAATTTACCATCGTGAACGTGTCTTTCTACTTTAACTATATCAGGATTACTAATTTTCCAAGATAATGATGTTTCTTTATTATTTGGTGGATCAATTTCATTTTTTTTTGAATCTAAAAATTTAATTTTAATATGATCAGTTTCTGATTGATATGGTACTTCAAAATATTCTTTTGAATTAGGTTCTAATTTACCTTGAAATATCTTTATAAATCTTTCTGAAGCTCCATTAATAAAAACCCAACCTTCGGGTTCAAAGTGATCAGATGGCTCAACGGTATTATCACTTGAGCAATGAGAAAAAAATAATATTGCAATAATTGATATTAAGAATAAATTTAATATTCTTTTCATATTTTACTCCAATTTATTAAAAAACTTTAATATTAATTATTTGTATTAATTATGTTAAAGAAAAGATTTAATATGTTATATTAAAACAGGAGGTGCTCTATTCTGATAATTCAAAAAATTACTAGTTGAAGTAAATATTTTTGATAATATAGAAGATTTATATTTTGGTAATATAATATTAAATAAAAATATTACTAGTATGAAGTAAATTAAAATACTTGATTTAAGAATACATAATTGACAATCTAAATTAGTTTTTTTTTCGATTAGATTGTTAATACTTGAATTTGTTGAATTATTTTTTAAATTAACTTCGCATTTAGTTGGACAGCAACTTTCGTTTTCTGTATGAATATGAAAATAAACAGCCAAATTAAGTAGTAATTGAGCTGTTATTAAAATTAACGATAATATTATTTTTAATTTATTTCTCAACTTTCGGGAACAAAGTTTTCAATTTCTTTTAATAATTCTTTTACAATATCTTCTTCAGATACGTATCTTATAGGTACACCTTTTTTAAATAACAAACCTTTACCTTTTGCAGCAGCAACCCCTAAATCTGCTTCTTTAGCTTCTCCCGGACCATTAACAGCACAACCTAAAATCGAAACAGTCATAGGTTTTTTAATATTTTTTACTGCTTCTTCTATCTCTTCTGTAATCTTAAATAAATCTACATCAATTCTTCCGCAAGTTGGACAAGAGATAATTTCTACATTTCTTTGCGCTAAACCTAAGGTTCGTAATATATCTTTACCAACTTCTACTTCTCTTTCTGGCTCGTCGGTTAATGATACTCTGATTGTATCGCCAATACCTTCAGCAAGCAAAGTTCCTATACCTACAGCCGATTTAATAGTACCCATCCTAATTCTACCAGCTTCAGTTACTCCAAGATGTAACGGGAAGTCTGTTTTTGATGCTATTAACCTATATGCTTCTATCATTAAAGGAACAGAAGTTGATTTAACAGAAATTACAAGATCATCAAACCCATTATCTTGAGCTATTTCTACGTGTCTCATAGCAGATTCGAATAATGCTTCTGCAGTAGGATATCCATATTTATCTAATATATCTTTTTCTAAAGAACCAGAGTTTACACCTATTCTTATTGGTATATTTCTTTCTTTTGCAGCATTTAGCACTTTTTGAATACGTTCTACTTTACCAATATTACCCGGATTTATTCTTACTTTAGCAACTCCTGCTTCAATAGCTTTTAAAGCAAATGTATAGTTAAAATGAATATCAGCGACTATAGGAATTTTTACTCTTTTTACAATTTCGGCAATTGCTTCGGCTGCTTCTTTATTATTGACTGTTACTCTTACAATATCAGCACCTGCTTCTTCTATTCGCTTTATTTGTGCTACTGTAGCCTCTATATCAGATGTTTTAGTTTTAGTCATAGTTTGCACTGACACAGGAGCTCCACCCCCTATAGCAACATCCTTTACCATTACTTTTCTTGATTTTCTTCTTTTTTTTGAAGAAATCGAAGCACCAGCATTAGAATTATGATAATTAGAATTTTGGTCTTGAACTTCTATACCAAAATTATTACTATTTATCTCTATCATATATATAATTGTAATTAGTTATTAAATTTGTTTACTAATTTCTGTTAAGATATACTTTTCTTTTTCTGTTAAAGACTGAAAACCTTTAGAGCTTATTTTATCTAATAAATAATCAATTGTACTTTGTGGTATAATTTCCCCATCTACAATAAATGTCTTAGTGTTTTGTGATTTTGGTTCATTATAATAAGTAATTTTATCTTCATCTTTGCTTTTTACTGTCCAACTAACTCTAAATCGTTGAACTCTAGGCTCTTCTTTATTGGAATTATAATAACTAAAAATATCATTAGAATACGTATTAGTAGGATAATCTTTAAGAAATGGTAAGTTTTTACCAAATTTAAGCATTAAAAAACCTGTCAGCGCACCACCTAAATGAGCAAAATGAGCAATACCACTATTACCCGAAAATCCAGAGAACAATTCTATTATGGCAAAAATTAATACAAAAAATTTTGCAGGTATAGGAATAAACAACGGAAACATAAAAATTGGTCTATTAGGAAAAGTAAAAGCAAAAGCCAATAATATACCATAAACAGCACCAGATGCACCTACAGTAGGTCGTAAGTCACTACCTATCATTGGTGTAACGATTAAATGAATTATTGCTGCACCTATTCCACTAATTATATAATAATATAAGAATTTTTTGCTGCCCCATAAATTTTCTAATTCCGATCCGAACATCCACAAAGCAAACAAGTTCATAAACAAATGCCAAAAATTAGCGTGCATAAATTGATAAGAAATTATCTGCCAAGGATAAAACGAATATAATGACGAAGAAAATAAATCTCCAAAATCGATAGGCCATAAAGCAAAATATCTTAAAAATATATTACTTAAACTTATACCTTGGAAAGTTAAAATTTCAAGAATTAAGTGTTGTATGATATATACAGCAATATTTGCTATTATTAAACCTTTTAGAACAGGTGGAAATAAACTAAATCCGCCTAATCTGCCATAATTAGTATATTTACTCATTTTTTAAATTAATTATTTAAATAATTGACGTAATGTTTGCAATTGAATTGCTTTGCTAATTTAATGATAGAAAAATTGTATTTCTAGAATTAGTCAAATCTTTTAAAATTAATTTAATTTCATTCCAATTATAAACAAAAATGTTCCAATTTTTTATGAATTCAATAGGATTTTTATTAAAATCAATCCAACTATCAATTACTAGTTCAAATTGTTTTATAATTTCTTCTCTTTGTTTTATATAATTATTATTACCATAAATTAATATGGGTAATAGTTTTATTATTTTAGATATAAATTTTAAAATTTGTGCAATTGTATCAATAATTGAAATTGTAATTAATTTTGTTTCAACTTCTAACAATAATTTGACTATATTATTAAGAGAATTGACAATTGTATCAATTAACTCTATTTGATTATCTATTGCTATAAATCTATCCATATATTTGAGAAACGGTATTTAATTACGCTTATTTTATCTTCTATTTTAAATTTAAAAATCCTTTAAAAATTATCTCAGAATTTTCATATATTTCTACATATACCAATTCCGGAAATAAAAGTAAATCAAATGAATTATTCTGCTTATCTAAATCTATTACTTTAAGTAATTTACCATTCATATTTCTATAAATTTTAGCCTTATATATTTTAAAAATATCAAAATTATTTATTAGGATGTTGAGATTTTTTTTACTTTTATTTAGTTTAATATATAATTCATTATTACTGAATATAAGCCCTTTTTCATTATATAACAACTGTATAGTTTTTTTATCATTACTAAAGCAATTTTTTGCAATTAATGTCAAATTAATTTTTTCATTATTGTTTATTTTTACTTTATAATCATTATTTCTATTAAGTTTAACTTTATTAAAATTCCACATAAAAAAATCGCTATTTTTAGAGCTATTTTTAAATGTAACTGAATTAGAATCATTAATTGTAATTAAATAATCAGCTTCGACAATATCAACATTAAAATACCACCAATCAATTTTATCAAATATAACATAATTTACTGACGATTTTATATCTGTATTCAATTCAAAATTAATTTTAGAATAATTTACTATATTAAGTGGAGATTTTCTAAAAATTGCAGAATACATAGAATATGCAACTACTATAGAACCTATTAAAGATGGATGACTATTATCGGGATGGTATAATTCAATCGTTGGATAAAAATTTCTTATATAATACCATACTAATCCAACAGGAACTACGAAACCTTTAAATACTTCTGAATACTCTAAGTATCTACGTCTTAAAGCATTATCCATACCATCATAAGTACATAATTCTGGATAATTACGACAATTAGCAGTATCACCATATTTACGTCCCCAGGTCATAAAAAAACCAACAAGAGCGCATTTATTATATTGCCTAATTGTATCAACTAATTTAGAAATATAAGGATAACTTTCTAATTTTACAATATCATCACTTAGTGTAGGTAATTGGCTTTGTTCTTGAATTATTACATAATCCCAATTTCCTTGTTTAATTATATTCAATGTTTTTTCATCTATTGAATGATTTTTTAAATAATAGCCACCTATAGCAGCAGATTGAACTAATGCACTATCACCTGTTTTATCAATTAAGTCTTGAAATATTTTTGGCATTACATTATTCAATGTATAGCTATTACCTATTAACAAAATTCTTTTAGGATATTTCAATACTTGTTGTGCATTAACTGAAATAAAAAAAATATTGAAAATAATTAAGAAAATAATTAATTTAAATTTCATATACTTTTCCATCATTTAGTAAATATTTTTTATTAGAAATTTTGCATTCAGCAATATTATCTATATTAAAAATTAACCTTTCTCCTGCTTCGCTTATCCAAGCTATTTGCTTTGCGGGATTGCCCACAACTAATGAAAAATCCAAAACATCTCTATTCACAAATGACGAAGCACCAATAAAAGAATATTTACCTAATGTTATTCCGCATAATATTGTAGAATTTGCACCAATAGTAGCTCCTTCCTTTACTAAAGTAGGCATATATTCTTCTTTTCGTTTTGGATATTTACTTCTAGGTATCCTAACGTTTGTAAAAACTACTGATGGTCCACAAAATACATAATCTTCTAATTTGACTCCTTCATAAATTGATGAATTATTCTGAATTTTACAATAATTACCAATTTGAACATATTTACCTATATATACATTTTGACCTATATTGCAATTTATTCCTATTTTAGAACCATTTTCAATATGAGTAAAATGCCAAATTTTTGTTCCATCACCTATTTCAACATTATCATCAATTATAGCAGTTTGATGTATGAATAAACTCATTTATTAATCAAATATGGATGTGGATATTCAATTTTATTATCTAAATTAATATGTCTTAAATTATAAACTGTTTCTATCGAAGGGCGTGCTTCTTCAATTCCAAAACCATTTTCAGTGAGAATATTTTTATATACTTCTGTATGTAGATCTGTAAAACCTTCAGTAAATTCTATTTCTTCATTATCTATTTTTATTGAACGAAATGTTGATTGATTCTTTTTTATAACATCATTAGGCAAATCATTTTTATCAATAGATAAATACCACCTAACATTAGCATTTTTTAATTCCATAAAACCCGAAGCTTTATTTATTTCTCTCAGATAAATTTGATTAGATAATGTTTCACCAAAAATCCACATTAACAAATCAAAAAAATGAATACCAATATTTGTTATTAATCCACCTGATTTTTTTTCATCGCCTTTCCAAGAGTAATAGTACCATTGTCCCCTGCTAGTAATGTAAGTTAGTATTACATCATATTTTTTATTGTTATTAATTGTATATCTATTTTTAAGTTCGATTAATTTTGGATGAACTCTAAGTTGGAGTATATTGTAAACTCTTCTTCCATATTCAATTTCTAGTTCTTTAATAACATCTAAATTAGATGGCTTTAGCACTAATGGTTTTTCGCAAATAGCGTCAGCTCCAATTCTAAAAGCAAGTCTGATGTGTGCATCGTGTAAATAATTGGGCGAGCAAATTGATAAATAATCTATTTTTAAATCACTTTTTTCCCTCCTTAATTTATCTAAATATCTATCAAATCTTTCAAATTCTGTAAAAAAAGATACATCATAAGTATATTTGTCTAAAATTCCTACAGAATCGTGTGGATCTAATGCTGCTACTAACCTATTGTTTGTTTCGGAAATTGCTTTCAAATGGCGTGGCGCTATATAACCTGCTACACCCGTAATTGCAAAATTTTTCATTTTATTATTTTTCTTATTATTTGTATTTTGAATATTCAAAAATAATTAAATTAAATATTTATATTGTAAGGTAAAAAAATGACAATTCAAGAATATTTTGAAAAAAATAAAGATAATTTTATAAATCAACTAATAGAATTCCTTAAAATACCAAGTATTTCAAGTGAACCACAACATAAAGATGACATCAGAAGATGTGCTGAATGGTTATATAATAATATTAAAAATTCAGGAATTGATAATGTAAGAATTATCGAAACAGAGGGTCATCCCATTGTTTATGCTGAAAATTTAGAAGCTGGAGAGGATAAACCAACTATTTTGTTTTATGGACACTACGATGTTCAACCTGTAGATCCTTTAGAATTATGGAATTCAAACCCATTCGAACCAGTAATTAATAATGGGAAACTATTTGCGAGAGGCTCTTCCGACGACAAAGGGCAAGTATTTATGCATATAAAATCAATAGAATCTTATTTAAAATCGAATAATAAGTTACCTTTAAATATTAAATTCTTGATTGAAGGCGAAGAAGAAGCAGGTAGTAATCATTTAGATGAATTTATTTATAAAAATAAAGAATTACTACAATGCGATTCTGTTTTAATATCTGACACTGAATGGTTTTCTGATAATGTTCCTTCATTATGTTATTCTTTACGAGGAATTGCATATTTCGAAGTTACAATAACAGGTCCTAATAGAGATTTACATTCTGGTACGTTTGGTGGTGCTGTAGATAATCCAATTATGATATTATCTAAAATGATTTCAAAATTAAAGGATGAATATGGAAGAATTACAATACCAGATTTTTATGAAAATGTATTACCATTAGAAGATGACGAAAGGGAAAATTTTCTTAGATTACCATTCAACGAAAAGAATTGGTTGAAAGATTTAGATATTTTGTATAGTTATGGAGAAATAGGATATTCAATTTTAGAGAGAACGTGGGCAAGACCATCATTAGATATAAATGGCATTTATGGTGGTTATACTGGTGAAGGAGCTAAAACTGTATTACCATCAAAAGCAACAGCCAAAATATCTATGAGATTAGTGCCTAATCAAGAACCCGAAGAAATAATTAATAAAACAAAAAAATACTTAGAACAATTATTACCACCTACAGCAAAAATGGAATTCAAAGCTCTACACGGTGGCAAACCTGTTTTAATTCAAAGAAATGGAAAAGAAGTGCAATCGGCTATGGCAGCTCTTAAAAAAACATACAATGTTGATCCCGTTTTTATGAGAGAAGGTGGCTCTATACCTGTTGTTAATACATTTACTCAAGTATTAAATGCACCTGTAATACTAATGGGGTTTGGTTTGCCAGGTGATAATGTTCATTCACCTAATGAGTCATTTAGTTTAGATAATTTCTTTGGTGGAATAAAAACTTCAATTAACTTTATAGATGAATATTCTAAATAAATATAAGCCCGAATGGCGGAATTGGCAGACGCACCACATTCAGAGTGTGGCGAGTAATTACTCGTGCAGGTTCAAATCCTGTTTCGGGCACAAGTATATTTTATTCTTTATTCTTTTTTGTAGGAAATGCTAAAATCAAACCTAATAGCATTCCATAAATTGTAGAAATATGCCATTGAGAAGTAATTGGACAATCTTTATCGCAACCAATAAAATAATAATAGGCAAACCCTAACAGCCCGCCTATTATTGTTGATAATAATACCAAATAATACTTTTTAAAAAAATTCATTTTAATTTGTACTTGGCTTGCTAATACCAAATATTTCTTTGAATGCACGTTCAAATTCTTCTTTTGGTAATGCACCTACAGCCATTCTAGGTTTATCGTTGATTGGTACAAATAATATTGATGGGATACTTCTAATACCAAACACTGCTGCTAATTCTTGTTCTTCTTCGGTATCTACTTTGTAAATATCAATTAAACCATCATATTCATTAGATAATTCTTCCATTATTGGAGATAACATTCTACAAGGACCACACCAATCAGCATAGAAGTCTATTACAACAGGCTTTTCACCATTGAATTCCCATTCTGTTTTGTTTTCGTAATCGAAAACTTTTTCTATAAATTCTTGTTTCGAAAGAAATTTCATAATTTTTCCTTTAATAAATTATAATTTTAAATAAAGACGAAAATATAAAATTATATTGCTAATCAGCAATATTATTTTTTAAATAATTAATAATTCAAAAATTTAATATAATCAAATAAAACAATTTATTTGTATCAATTATTTAAAAATAATTATTTTTAAATAATAAATTGATTTAAATTATGCAAATTAAAATTGAAAATTACAAAGTAGAGCCAAATACGAGAATTAAATTAAAAGATTATAATCCTGATGAATGTAAAAATTGTATTATAACAAAAGAAGAAGCAATTCTTAGAACAAAAGAATTAAATTTACATTTAGATAGGATACAAAAAGTTCAACACGCTGAAAAAAAGTACAAAATTCTTATAATTTTTCAAGGTATGGATGCCAGTGGCAAAGATGGAGCTATCAGGAATGTTTTTAATAGCGTAAATCCCAGCGGAGTATATGTTGCACATTTCGGAGCACCAACTAAAGAAGATCTATCGAGAGATTATTTATGGAGAATACACAATAAAGTACCCGCCAAGGGAGAAATGGTAATATTTAATAGAAGTCATTATGAAGATATATTAATCGTAAGAGTACAAAATTTAGTTCCTGAATCAGTTTGGAAAAAAAGATTTAAACATATTGTTGATTTTGAAGAAATGTTAGCAGACGAAGGCACACTAATTTATAAATTTTTCTTAAATATAAGTAACGAAGAACAACGTAAAAGACTGCAAGCAAGAATAGATAATCCCGACAAACACTGGAAAATTGATCCTAATGACTTTAAAGATAGAGAATTATGGGATAAATACATCGATGCATACGAAGATGTATTAAGCAAAACAAGTAAAGAATTTGCACCTTGGTATATTATACCATCAAATAAAAAGTGGTATAGAGATTTGATAATATCTACAATTTTGGAGAAAGAATTGAGCAAAATTAAAATGTCTTTTCCTAAACCGAAACAAGATTACACAGGACTAATTATCAAATAAGTTTATAAATTTGGCGAGTAGCGATGAAATTATCCCCAAATTTTAACTTAACATCTTCTCTTAATTTTTGAGCATAATTATTTAAGTAATTATCTAAGATATTTTCGTTTTCACAAAAATAATCTACGTATATAATTCTATTATCAGATAAATTATTAAGTAATAATTTTAGTTCAAAATTATAAAAACAATTTGTTGATAAAACATCATTAATGTGTTTTTCTACAAGAAACTTAATGTAATCTTCGAAAATTTCTGGTTTAATTTCTACCTTTATTGAATAAACAATCATTTATTTACCAATTTACCATTATTTAACAAAAATTTATCATCTACAAAAATGCTTGGATTCTGGATAATACAACTAATACGAGCTGGTACATCTACTTTCCCACCCAGTGCTATATTACCACCAAATGCCACAAAACAAGTTCCAAAAGAGCTTTCTGTTTCATAAAAATCAGAAGAAACTAAGGATTTAGGATTAATACCTAATCCAAATTCAGCAATATTACGAGCATCTTCTCCATATTGATTAATAATTTTTTGAAAGTTTCTACCATCATCACTATCTGTGTAAATTTTTACAGCCATTCCATTTTCAATTTCTATTTTTACGGGAGATTTTAGTAATCCAATTCCTTGGATATAACAATCTACAATTAAAGTGCCATAAGACATTTCATCTATAGGTGATAAGTAAATTTTACCAGAAGGTATATAACCCGTTTCTCCAATTTTTTTTAAAATTCCCGTATTTAAAAAGATTTCTCTATCTTTAACTGGCAAAGTTAGATTAGTTCCACTTTTTGTTTCTATTCTTATATTTTCAGCATTTTGTAATCTTAATTCAAAATTTTTAGCAATATCTAATAATTCATCAGCTTTTGTAATCATACATCTAGATAATGCATCTTCAGAAATCAATGGCAACACAGCCACCCTAACCCCTAAGTCCGATATTTTTCTCAAAATTGGCGATCCCATTATAGGCATATCTGCTACGAACAAAATTGTATCTACTGCTTTTGCTGCTTCGTAAAAAATATTCGGTAATTTTAATGGATCATTATATAAATTGCCTATTTCCAAATAAAATGAATCTTGTGTAATTTTGTTAGTCATTTCAAAAAAATTAAAACTAAGTTCCTGACGTTTAGTATCCGAAATTATAAGTATAGATTCATCTTCTGTCAAACATAAATATTCTTTTAAATATACATTAATAGCCCTTTTTAATTTTAGAGAAATACTCATTAAATCATCCTCCAGTTTTTTAAGTTCATTACCAAATGTAAATTAATTAGCTATTTTAATTTCTGTATTTATGTATTTTTTTTCATATTTACTTAATAAAAAGGCAAATAATAGACCCAATAATCCTAAAATCGAGAATATCCACATCCCAGCATTATATCCACCTGTTACATCATTTATGGCACCAATCATTAGATTAAATAATGTAAGCCCAATATTTTGGATCATAGTCATTAGTCCATATGCGGTTCCTAACTTTTTATTATCAACAACTAAAGCAACTGTTGGCCACATTACTGCAGGCACTAATGAAAAAGCAAATCCCATTATTCCCATAGGTATATATAAATTAATATCAGTATATACCATAATCATGTAAACAGGTATTAAAGCAGCCGAACCAATCATCATTAATATTGAACGTTTTCCTATCTTATCAACAATTAGCCCGAAAATAGGGGTTAGAAACATTGCAAATAATGTAAGCATACTTGATAAGAATCCACCAATTTCTCTAGTTACATTGTGTTGCTCAATAAAAAATTTAACTGCAAATGTTTGAAATGGAAAGATGGCAGAGTAAAATGTTACACAAAGTGCAGTAATATACCAAAAGGCAGGATTAAACGAAAAAATATCTTCGAAATGTAATTTATCTTGGTAACCTTCTTTCGGTATGTTATAATTTTTTTCGGCAATAGTATCCATTATATAATATATTGCTACAGCTATCAAAGATACTAAACCAAATATTGTTGCCAACCACAAAGGTTCGGAATAATTATCATAGAATTTTATTGCCCAAGATGGAGAATTTAAAGCAGCAAAAGAACCTAATCGCGCAATTGTCAAATTAAGACCAAACGCAAATGATAATTCTTTGCCTTTGAACCATCTTGCAATAGTAGTAGTAATCGCTACTATTAAGGACTCTGCACCTAAACCAAATATTAACCTACCAGATGCCATTAGAATAATATCACTTGATATAGCTGTTACAAATGCCCCTAACATACATAAAGATGCAAATAGCAAGGCAGATTTTTTTGTACCAACTTTATCAATAATTAATCCACCTATTAGAACCATTATTATATTTGGTAAGGAATATATTCCCTGCAGTAATCCAATGTTACTATCTGTAAATTTTAATTGTTTTGCCAATAAATCTGCAAGAGGTGATATACTATCATAAATATAGTAATTACCAAACATTGCCAATGAAGCAACAACAAGCACTAGCCATCTATAAAAATTAGATGGTTCTTTTTTAAAATTTTGCATTGTTTCTATCATCAAGTTCATTACAAATATAGTAAAAATTATTTGATTTTAATTTTTTTAAATAAAAAAAGAGGCTGACTAATAAGGCAGCCCCTTCGTATTCTTATATTAATATTATTTTACAGGAATATTTTTAATCACTTCAACTAAGAAATCCCATGTTTTAGCAGTAGAACTAATAGAAATCTTCTCTTGTGGAGAATGAACATCCTCTAATGTTGGTCCAAATGAAAGCATATCCATATGGGGATATTTTTCACCTATCAAACCACATTCTAATCCGGCGTGAATAGCAATTATATGTGGCTCGTTGCCATACATTCTTTTATAAATTTCTTTAGCTTCTTCTAATATTGGTGAATGAATATTTGGTTGCCAAGCTGGATATCCGCTACCTTGTTGAACTTCAGCACCACCTAATTCCATAGCACATCTAATTTTGTTTGCAATATCAATTTTTTCTGTTTCTAAAGATGAACGCTGACTAGTAAGCACTTCGATAGTATTCTCTTTAGTTTCAACTATTGCAAAATTATTTGATGTTTGTACTAAACCTGGAATATCAGGACTCATTCTATATACTCCGTGAAGAATAGAATAAAAAGAACGTAATAAATTCTTTTGAAAATCCATATTTAATACTCTATTAGCAGGATCTACTTTTTCGAAAGTTACTTTTAATCCAGGTTCTACACTCGAATATTCAGCAAATAATATATTATGGTAATTCTGCACTTCTTTTTCGAAATCAGTAGCAGCAGCATTAGCAACAACTACAGTGGCAAATGCTTCTCTTGGGATAGCATTATGTTTACTTCCAGAATTGAAATTAACTAAACCAATATTTAATTTATTTGTTAAATTCCACAAAATTCTAGTCATCATTTGGGCAGCGTTGCCTCTTCCTTCGTGTATGTTAATTCCCGAATGTCCACCTCTTAGGCCAGTTACACTTATTTTATAAGTTTCAGAATTTTCGGGAATACTATCAGATTTATATGGATAAATTCCCAAAGTATTCATACCACCAGCGCAACCAATTGTAAATGTACCATCTTCTTCAGAGTCTAAGTTAATTAATATATCAGATTTTAATAAATTAGTGCCCAATTTGATGGCACCTGTCAAACCTGTTTCTTCGTCAAGTGTGCACAATAGTTCTAAATCTGGATGTGGTATATCATTAGAATCTAATAAAGCCATACCCATAGCAACTCCTACCCCATTATCAGCACCCAAAGTAGTACCTTTTGCTTTTACCCAATCTCCATCAATATATGGTTGAATGGGATCATTATCGAAATGAAATTCTACATCAGCATTTTTTTCGCAAACCATATCTATATGACCCTGGATACATACTTTTTTGCGATTTTCCATACCAGGTGTTGCAGGTTTTCTTATTACAAAATTACCAATTTCGTCTTCTTGGATTTCAAATCCTTTATCTTTTGCCCATCCTTTAATATAAGCAGCGATTTTTTCTTCTTTTTTTGATGGACGTGGATACTTAGTTATTTCTTCAAAATAGAACCATACTTTTTCAGGTTTAATACCTTCTAATATTCTTCCCATTTAAAACTCCTTTTTAATTTGAAAAAATTTTATAAAATTATATTTGTGTAAATTATTAATAAACAATATTACTCTATCTTCAATATTATTTTCAGAATCAAAATATTTAGATTTCATTAATTCGATAATTTCATTTACACTTTTTTTACCATCTATCAATAACCATACTTCTGTTCCTAATGAATCCAAGTTTGCTCTAATGTAAGGTCTTTTTAACCTGGGTTGCAAGAATTTTCCAAAGAACTTATCTGTAAATCTTGGAACTAATACATCTATCAAATTATTATCTCTAAATTCAAAATTATAATTTCTAAACGGAATTAATTCTAATAAATTATAAGTATTTTCTTTTTTTTTCATAAGATTAATTACAAAATTTTTCAATTTGAGATTTTGCAGCTTGATTGCCATAATTTAAAGCATTTTGCCAATCAATACAAGCTTCGTTTTTTTTACCAATTTCATAGTATAAATTACCTCTATTCAAGTATGAATCTGCGAATCTATTGTTTAGATTTAGTGCTGTATTAAAATCATTTAGAGCTTCGTTTATTTTTTTTTTTGCAAGAAAAGAGCATAACCTCTATTGTTATAAGCTGCGGGATTATTAGGCATTAATTGGATACATTTATTAAGCAGATTTATAGCATCATTATATCTGCCATTCATTCCATAAATTACAGCAAGACTATTTAATGCTATATAATTATTAGGTTTAAACATTAAATGCCGTTCATAATCTTTTGCTGCTAAATTTATTTGATTGGAATTTTGATACAATACTGCTCTATCGTATAAAGCCTCTACATAATTAGGATAAATTTCTAATGCTTTGTTAATATCTCTAAAGGCTTCGTTTATTTTATTTTCGTTGCGTAGATTAACTCCCCTATTGTAATATGCCATTGCACTTTTTGGATTAGTATCTATTGCTCTTGTATATAAATTAAATGGATTTCTATAAGTTTCAGAGTACACATAAGTATGTAGAGTATAATATAAAATTAATATTAAAATTGAAATTTTCTTGTAATTATTGAGATCATTTGATATGAAATTATTAATTATAGGTATTAATATAAATAGAAAACCTATTAATGGTAAGTAAGCTCTATGCTCTAAATATTTATAAGCAAATTCTCCTAATCCGTGCTTGAACATCAATGTTGGCAATAAAAATACAAATATCCATAAAATTCCGAATAAAATAGGTTTAAAATCAAAATTTTTATAAAAATAAAGATATAAAGATATTACCACTAAAATTATAAATCCAGAATAAGTAACAAACAAATTAAAGTCAGGCAAAGGAGATAAATTAATTCCTAAAACAAATTTCGAAATAAATTCAAAAATTGTTGGAAGATTTTGGAATAAATTATCTATATTATATAATCCTTCAGAATAATTACTTGTAACTGTAGTTCGTCTTAAAAAGAAATAAATTAAAATACATATACTCCAATAAATTAAAGGTTTGATGATTTTTTTTACCTCAAAATTATTTTTATCTTTTAAATATTGATAAAAAATGAAAAGCAATGGTGTAGTTCCTGCTATTTCTTTAGAAAATAGTGCCATTATAAAAAATAAGGCATTTAAATATAAGAAATTACTTTTCTGAGTATTTAAATATTTAATCCAAAAAATAAAAGACAAAATAATAAAAGTATTTACTAAAATATCACCACGTGCTGGAATCCAAGCTACTGTATGTACGAATAATGGATTTACAGAATAAATTACACTTAAAATAAGCGAAATAAGTTTATTATTTTGAAAATTATTAAATAGTACATACAATAAAATTGAATTTAATAAATGAAATATTATATTAGCAAGATGATAAAAAAATGCTACTGGTCTATCCCCAACAAATTGCGTGTCAATTATATAACTTACAGTCTGTAATGGTCTATAAAATGGACTATTGATATTCGAAATAAATGCATCAGTATTAAAAGCATTAGGGATATTTGATAAATCTTTCAAAAAATTAAAATTCTGAAAAATTATTAATTTATCATCTAAACCAGAAAAATCAAACGAAGGAGCTTTAGAATACGCTATTATTACTGCTAAACCGATTATTATATATGGAGTATATCTTTTAGTAAGATTCTCCCAAAAACTTTTTTGAATAATATTATTCATAATTAAATTATAAAAAGTAAGTTTATTATAATACTAAAATAATATATTATATTTTTGGATATTGTATTTTTTAATTAACAATAAAAAGGGTAAAATGCAACAAACAATAGTTCAAAAAATTTTAGCTAAAGCTACAGATCAAAAATATGTTCAAGTTGGAGATATATTAGAACCAAAAGTAGATTTAGCAATGTCGCACGAAAATGCAGCACTGGTAATAAATCAGTTCGATGAAATTTTTGAAGGATTAAGTATTCCCAAAAAAGTATGGGATAGTAATAAAATTGCTATAATTTTTGATCATAGAGTGCCTGCAGAAAGTAAGAAAACTGCTACCAATCAAATGAAAGTTAGAAATTTTGTAAATGAACAATCTATAAGTAAATTTCACGATATTCGTGGTGATTTAGGTGGAATTTGTCATCAAGTATTGCCAGAAAGTGGTTATGTTCTACCAGGTTATGTTGTGGTAGGAACAGATAGTCATACTACAACACACGGTGCGTTAGGAGCTTTCTCATTTGGTATTGGTGCCACAGAAATGGCAGGAGTATGGGCATTGGGCAAGATTTTAAATGTAGAAGTTCCTGCTACTATTAAAGTAATTGTAGAAGGCGAATTACCAAAGTTTGTTTCAGCAAAAGATATAATTTTACATCTTATAGGAAAAATTAGTGCAGAAGGTGCAAATTTCAAAGTATTAGAATTTCATGGTTCTACAATTAAGAATATGAAAACTTCAGGTAGATTAACTATTTGCAATATGAGTGTAGAAGCAGGTGCTACATCGGGAATAGTACCCCCCGATGAAGAAACCGAAAGATATTTAAGAGAAGAAGCAAATTATAATAGAGTGATAGAACCAATTGTACCAGATAATAATGCAGTTTATGATAAAATTATTGAAATAGATGCTAATAAATTAAGTCCGCAAATTGCTTGTCCACATACAGTAGACAATGTTAAAAATATAGAAGAAATTGAAGGTACACCCATAAATCAAATTGTTATTGGTTCTTGTACAAATGGTAGACTTGATGACTTAGAAATAGCAGCTAAAATTTTAAAGAATCAAAAAGTGAATAAGAATGTAAGAATGCTTGTTTTTCCTGCATCAACTAAAATTTATCGAAAAGCGATGGAAGATGGATATTTAATGACATTGATGGAAGCTGGAGCAGTTGTGATGAATTCGGGATGTGGTCCTTGCTTGGGTATTCATCAAGGTGCTTTAGGAGATGGCGAAACCGCTCTTGCTACTACCAATAGAAATTTTAAAGGAAGAATGGGTAATCCAAATTCTTACGTTTATTTGTCATCGGCTGCTGTAGCAGCAGCATCTGCTATAACTGGAGTAATTACAGACCCAAGAAAAGGAGGATATTAATATGTTGAAAGTAATTTATATTTTAGGTGATGATATATCAACAGATATCATATACCCCGGTAGGTATATGGCAACAGTTTTACCATCTGAAACTCCACAATTTGCTTTTGACGATATTAAAGAATTGAATAAACTTTTAAAAGAATCTTCTAAAGAGAAAGAAAAAGTAATTATTGGTGGCAAAAACTTCGGCTGTGGTTCGTCCCGCGAACAAGCAGTCTCTACTCTCAAAGGACATAATTTAACAATCATAGCTAAAGACTTTGCACGAATATTTTTACAAAATTCTATCAATTTAGGACTTAAAACTATTATTTGTCCAAGTATAGAAGCAGAAATTGGGGATAATTTAGAAATTATAGATAATAAAGTAATAAATCATACGAAAAATAAAGAGTTCGCAGTTAACCCATTACCAAAATCAAGACAAGTAATTTTAGATGCAGGTGGATTAATTCCTTATATAAGGAAAAGATTATTAGAAAATCAAGTTTCATAATTTAATTTTAATACTGATTGGATAAAAAATATTAATATTATCTTCATCTTTTTTGTGGTCAAGATAATGTATTTCAGTAATTAAATATGCTACTGAACTTCCAATTATTGCGCCAAAAATTACATCCGAAATAAAATGTTTACCTGCTAATACTCTTAAAAATGCTGTTATAGATGAATTTGTTAGCGACAAAATCCAAACTAAATTTTTATATTCATAGTTTGCGTTTAATTTTGAAAAAATTATACAATTAAAAACAGCTGAAGAAAATGCTAATGATGTATGACCCGAAAAAAATGAGTAAAAATCATCTTTTTGTGAATCTTTAAAATCGTTTTTTGAATAATTAAATGGTCTTGCTCTTTTAAAAGTAGTTTTTACTAAGCTTGTAAGAGCAAAAGTAGAAAGTAAATTCTCTAAATAAATAATATATAGAGAATTGTTTTCCTTAAAGCTATTAAAATTTGTTATTAAAGGAAGTGCAATATTGAAACCTAAAAAGTAATCAGAAATATCTGAAATCATTTTATTATAATTTTGATAGTACAAATTATCGGGAAATGGTATTTTTTTTTCATCTAATGTTATTTTGCTTATATCAGATAAATCAAATTCTGAGTGATTTATATAAGAAATAGTCAAAATTAAACTATTAATACCCGTTATATATAATTCCCGATTTAATTCTATATCATAAGTTTGACATTTATTATCATTAATATTAACGATAATAAAAGTTATTATAATCAATAATTTTAATTTGTTCTTAATTTTCATAAAATAAAGTATTTAAAATATCGAAAAATATTAAAAATATATACTATTTTTGAATTTTTAAAGTAAAATAAAATCTAATTGGAGTTCCAATGAACGTTAGAACAAATGAAGAAGTAGAAAGAATAAATAATCTAAGGCAACATAAAATATACAAAGCTTTAATGGATGGTGACACATCAGTTTCTTATGATGATGCGCTTCATAATGATATGATTTTGAATATGGGTCCACAACACCCTGCTACCCACGGAGTACTAAGAGTGTTGTTAAGATTAGATGGAGAAACTATAATAAAAGCAATACCTGAATTAGGTTATTTACATCGAGGGTATGAAAAATTAGCCGAAAATGTAACCTATCACGAATTTATACCACATACAGATAGATTAGATTATTTATCTCCAATGTCAAATAATGTAGCAATAGCCTTAGCAATAGAAAATGCTTTAGGTATAGAGGCACCACCCCGTGCTCAATGGATAAGAACTTTAGTCGCAGAAATGGCAAGAGTTTCATCTCATTTGATGGCGATGGGCTCTACTTGTATGGATGTTGGAGCATTAACTATATTATTATGGACATTCATAGAAAGAGAAAAATTATATGATATATTCGAATTAATCTGTGGTGCAAGATTTACAACAAGTTATACCCGAATTGGTGGTGTAGCAAATGATATCAACGAATCAACTTTACAAAAAATAAGAGATTGGGCTTCTCAATTTCCTGCAGAATTAGCAAAATCTGAAAAATTAGTTAATCGAAACGCTATATTTGTAAAAAGAATGGCAGGAATTGGAGTCATTTCTCCAGAAAAAGCTATTTCTTTAGGACTTACAGGTCCTACATTACGTGGTTCGGGTATTCCGAGAGATTTACGTAGAGATGAGCCATATTTAGTATATAACGAATTAGATTTTGATGTTATCACTTACAATGATGGAGATTGTTGGTCTCGTTATCAAGTTAGAGTGCAAGAAATGAGAGAATCTATAAAAATTATAAATCAAATATTAGACAAAATGCCTAAAGGACCGATTATAGCTAATGAACCAAAAAAAGTATTACCACGGAAAAATGAAATTTATACTAAAATGGAAGAATTAATTCACGATTTTATGTTAATTAATTACGGAGCTCAACCCGAACCTGGAGAAACTTATATTGCTATAGAAGCTCCGAAAGGTGAATTTGGTTTCTTTATAGTTTCGGATGGAACTGGTCATCCATGGAAAATGAAAATAAGAAGCCCATCTGCTTCTAATTTGCAGTGTTTATCTACACTTGTAGAAGGTTCGATGATTTCTGATGTAGTAGCCTGCATAGGTTCAATAGATCCAGTAATGGGAGATGCTGATAAATGAGAAATATTATAAATTATTTATTGCTAATTTTATTTTTAATTATTTCAATCAATTTAATTGCAGATGATAAATATTTAGTAAATTTAGGCATATTAAAAAAGAAAATAAAGGAATATTATAATTCTGGCGAATACGATAATGAAATGAAAAAAATTATTGATGATGCAATAATAATTTAAATAATCTAAAATTACCGAAAAACCCTGCTTTTGTATTTGATATAGATGAAACTTCGCTTTCTAATATGGAATATGAACTGAAATATGATTTTGGATATAGCAAAGATACTTGGGATAATTGGGTAAATGAAGGTAAAGCTATAGCAATAAGAGAAGTAAAAAGATTTTATGATACATTAGTTTCAAGAAATATAGCTATAATTTTCATAACGGGTAGAAATTTATCTCAATTTGATATCACGAAGAAAAATTTAATTAGCGAGGGGTATTTTAAATTTGATACCTTAATTTGTAGAAATAATCAGGAACTACATCTAAAAGCTATCGAATACAAATCAAACAAAAGAAGAAATTTATCAGAAAAATACACAATAATAGGTTCTATTGGAGACCAATGGAGTGATTTAGAAGGTGGTTGGACAATTTTAAAAATAAAATTGCCCAATTATATGTATTATATAGAATAATTAATTTATATAATTATTCAACAAATGTATGCTTGATTGATTCTTCAAAATTTTTAACTGCTATAATTTCTAAACCGTTTAAAATCTCTTCAGATATATCTACTAAATCAACATTATTTTCTTCGGGGATTAATACTTTGTTAATTCCATATCTTTTTGCAGCTAATAGTTTTTCTTTTAAGCCTCCAATGGGTAATATTTCTCCTCTTAATGTAATTTCGCCAGTCATTGCTACATTTCCTTTAACTTTTTTGTTTAATGCAGCTGATAATATTGCTGTTGCAAGAGTAATACCAGCTGATGGTCCATCTTTTGGGATAGCTCCTTCGGGAACGTGAATGTGAATTTCTTTATTTTTATTAAAGTCTTCTTTTAATCCAAATTTTTTAGCATTAGAGCGTATATATGATAAAGCTGCTACTGCTGATTCTTTCATTACATCTCCAAGTTTGCCTGTAAGAGTTAACTTATCCTTTCCACTCATTATTGTAACTTCTATAGGCATTAAATCACCTCCCAAACTAGTCCATGCCAAACCATTTACTACTCCTATTTTATCGTCAAGTTTTTCTTTTTTCTGTTTAAAACGAGGTGCTTTCAAGAATTTTTCTATATCATTTGGTTTAATAATAATTTTTTTCTTTTTCAAATTTTTTACAAATTTATCATCTTCAATTAGAAGTATTTTTTTAATTTCTTCATTAGAATTATTATTTTCTTTATTTATATTTTTTGTAGAATAATATTTCTCCACTATTTCTTTAATTAATTTTCTTAAAATAGCAGAAAGCTCTCTTTCTAAATTTCTAACTCCTGATTCTCTTGTATATTCTCTAATTACTTTAAAAATAGCATCATCAGAAAAGTTAATGTTAAACTGTTTTATCCCGAGTTCTTCTTTTAATTTTGGAATAATATGATTTTTAGCTATGTGAAATTTTTCTGTATCTATATAACTAGATAGCTCAATAATTTCCATTCTATCCAATAATGGTAAAGGTATATCATATTTTACATTAGCGGTTGTAATAAAAAGTACATTAGATAAGTCATAATCGACTTCTAAGTAATGATCATTGAAAGCAAAATTTTGTTCTGGATCTAATACTTCTAAAAGTGCTGCTGATGGATCTCCTCTAAAATCCATTGCCATTTTATCAACTTCATCCAGCAAAATTACAGGGTTAATCGTACCTGCTTTTTTCATTGATTGAATAATTTTACCAGGTAAAGCTCCGATATATGTTCTCCGATGTCCACGAATTTCGGCTTCGTCTCTTACACCACCTAAAGAAAATCTAACATATCTCCTACCTAATGCTCTTGCGATTGATCGTGCCAATGAAGTTTTTCCAACTCCAGGAGGTCCAACGAAACATAATATTTGTTTTTTTAACTTACCAACAACATTTAATACAGCAATAAATTCTAATATTCTTTCTTTAGCTTTCTCAAGATTATAATGGTCTTCGTCTAATACTTTATTGACGTGATTGATATCATAATTATCTTGTGTAGATTGTCTCCAAGGTACTTGAACTAACCATTCAATATAATTTCTATTAACAGAAAATTCAGGTGAACGGATTGGTGTTTTCTTTAATCTTTCCAATTCTTCGTTAGCCTTTGCTAATATATCATCTGGTAAATTTGCCTTTTCTATTATCTCTTTTATTTGACTAATTTCGGAATAACCTTCATCATCTTCTCCCAATTCTTGTTGAAGAGCCTTTATTTGCTCTTCGATTAGAAATCTTTTTTGAGATTTTTGAAGGGTTTGGGTTACTTTTTGATTAATATCAATTTCCAAATTTTTTAATTCTATTTCTTCTATTAAAATTTTTAGTAAAGTTTCGTATTTTTTTACTATATCTGTTTCATTTAATATCATTTGTCTTTTTTCTATACTACATCTTAGATTAGCAGCAGCATAGTATAGTTTTTGTTGAATATCAGTAACATTATTGTATGCTACTATTACATCTTGTGGAATATTTAGATCTTTCTTTACATATTCTTCGAATTTTTCTGAAATTGAATTTATTAGAGCCTTTAGTTCATTAGTTGATTTAATATTTTTATATTGATATACTGTAATATTTGCTTCAAGGAATTCTTTGTCGGCATATTTTTTATTTATAAATCCTTGGTATTCACCTTCGAGTAATACTTTAAGAAGATTATTAGGCAAACGTAGAACTTGAACAACTTTTGCAACTGTTCCAAATTCATATAAATCATCAAAAGTAGGTTCATCAATATTTGGTTGTTTTTGGGCTACAACAAAAATAAATTTATTTCTTTCCATTGCTTCTGCAACAGCTCTTAGAGATGAATTTCTTCCTATCAATACAGGATATATCATATATGGATAAATTACTACATCCCTAAGAGGCAATACTGATAATTTACGCGGTATTTTTAAATTACTTTTTTCTTCATCAAAAATTGATAGAAAATCATTTTTATTAGAATTTTTTGACATTTTTTCTTTCTTTTAAACAAACAATTAACACAAATTAACTAAATACAAACAATTTTATTATTTTTGTTATTCTATAAATTTAAATTAATGTGAAAAATAAAAGTAATAAAAATATTCTATTAATTTCAAGTTATATTTTTGTAATAAGTTTAGTCATTTCTGCATTTTTATTTTACAAAATATATTACGCTAATTTAACATTAAATCAATTACATCTTGATACTATTACAACTAATATTGATACAAATCATCTATACTCAAAAGATTTTATAAAATCGGCTTTAACACAAAATGACACTATTGACGACAAAATTATACACTATAGTAATCTTGAAGAATTCGAAAAGTCTGTTCAAATAGATAGTGAAGCAGGCAAAAACATCAAGAGAGTTTACCAGGGACGAAGAATAAATATCGCTATAACAGGTGTTGATACAAGGTTAGGAGATTCTTACAAACATGCCGATGCTAATCACGTTATATCTGTTCTATTAGACAGTGGTAAAATAGAGATAATATCTATTCCAAGAGATACTTACGTTGATTGCGGATACGATGATACAACTAATTTAAATAAATTAACCGTTTATAGAGCTATCCAAGGAAGAAATGCTTATTTAGACGAATTAGCTCGGATTGCTGAATTAGATAAAATCCATTATTATGTAGAATTTGGTTTTTCTCAAGCGATTGGATTAATTGAATTATTAGGATATCAGAACGCACATTCTACTCTTAAATTACTTCGTTCGAGAGTTGGCTTAGGTGGTGATGATTATCAAAGAGTGTATAATCAAGCACAGTTTATAAAACAAAATATCATTAAAAATTGGTCGTTGCTTAATTCCTTTCCTGGCAATTTATTAATTAGAACAGGTTTAGTATTAAGTGATAATAATTTAAATATCGAAATTGTTAATAAAATTAAAGATGAACTGAATTTAAAAAATTTTATTCATAAAACTGATAATATCAAAATAAAAGTAAAGCCCCCTATCCCAATAAACTACAAAATTTATGACCTACTAAATCCAGAAATTATATCTTTATTATCAAAAAGAATTAGCGATTATCATTTAAAAAATAATATAGATACATTAATTAATTCTGAAAACATTTCAAAATTGGTATATAATAAAATTAATAACTATATTAATTCTTACGAAAAAAATAAAAGTAATGGATCGTACCTAAGAAGATTAGAGATAATATTCGAACAAAAAGGTTGGTTACAAATAGAAGATTTAGAGAAAAGAGAAGAATTAAAAAATAAAATTTGTAATCTACTTTTAGATTATTACACTCTAAAAAAACAAACAAATAAAATTAATAAAATAAATCAATATTTAGAAATAGAAAATAAAAAAAATGATTCGAAATTAGGAATTAATTAAATAAATAAAATGAAAAATTTAATTTTAATAAGGCATGCTAAATCTAGTTGGGATAATCCCGATTGGACTGACTTCGAGAGACCACTTAATAAAAGAGGTCTAAGAGATGCTCCTTTTATGGCAGAAATTTTAAAAAATAAAGGTAAAAAGCCCGATCTTTTAATTTCGAGTCCTGCAAAACGAGCAATCGAAACAGCAATTTTTTTTGCTAATGAATTTAGTTATCCTGAAGAAAAAATTATACAAGATATTGGAATATACGATAGAGGTTATAAATATATTACTAATTTATTATCAAATTTAAAACAGGAGCATACAACTGTTTTTTTATTTGGACATAATCCTGATATAACAAGCTTAAGCTCATATTTTAGTGGAGAATATTTCGATAATGTTCCTACGTGTGGAATAGTTAGTATAATTTTTAAGTTTAATGATTGGAAAAACATTACTTTTGAGAATGGTTCTTTAGAATTTTTCGAATATCCAAAAAATTATTTTAAAAATTAATTATGGCAAGAATATTAATTACAGGCGGAGCTGGATTTTTAGGCTCTCATCTATGCGATTTGTTTATTTCGAATGGGGATTATGTAATTTGTATGGATAATTTTGTTACAGGATCACCTGATAATATAGCTCATCTTTTTGGTAATAAGAATTTTAAATTCATACATCACGATGTATCAGAATTTATATATGTAGAGGGGCAATTAGATTATATTCTTCATTTTGCTTCACCTGCTTCGCCCATTGATTATCTTAAATTACCAATTCAAACTTTAAAAGTTGGCTCATTAGGAACTCATAAAACCCTTGGCTTAGCAAAAGCTAAAAATGCACGATTTCTACTTGCTTCAACAAGCGAAGTTTACGGAGATCCATTAGTTCATCCTCAAAGCGAAGATTATTGGGGTAATGTAAATCCCGTAGGTTTAAGAGGTGTCTACGATGAAGCAAAAAGATTTGCAGAAGCTATTACTATGGCTTATCATAGATATCATTCATTAGATACAAGAATTGTTAGAATTTTCAATACTTACGGACCTAGAATGAGATTAGAAGACGGTAGAGCAATACCTAATTTTATTACTCAAGCACTAAAAAACGAACCCGTAACAGTTTATGGTGATGGCTTACAAACTAGATCTGTTTGTTATTATCAAGATTTGATAGAAGGTATATTTTTATTATTAATGTCTAATGAAACTGAACCCGTAAATATAGGCAATCCTGATGAAATTACTATGTTAGATTTAGCAAAAGAAATTATTGAACTTACTAACTCTAAATCTGAAATAATTTTTAATGAATTACCATCTGATGACCCTAAAGTAAGACAACCTAATATTAGCAAAGCAAAAGATAAACTTAATTGGTACCCTAAAGTTGATAGAAAAACAGGTTTAACTAAAACTATAGAAGATTTTAAGAAAAGATTAAATTTATAAAATTATGCTCGTGGATGAAAAGTTCTATGAACTTCTTTTATAAATTCTTTATCAATATGCGTATAAATTTGAGTAGTAGAGATATCAGAATGACCTAACATCTCTTGAACTGCTCTTAGATCTGCACCACCTTCTAATAAATGTGTAGCAAAAGAATGTCTAAATGTATGAGGGTGCACATTATCTAATCCAGCTCTTAAAGAATATTCTTTAATGATTTTCCATATTCCCATTCTCGAAAATTTGCCACCTTTTTGATTGAGATATATAATTTCATTTGTTAAACTGGTTTTCACTATTTTAGGTCTTATTTCTTTTATATATTTATCTAACCAAAAAAGAGCAGAACTACCAATTGGAACAATACGTTCTTTAGAGCCTTTACCTATTATTCTAATAATTTCGGACTCCCAAATTATATCTTTTTTACTTAAGTTTATTAGTTCTGATACTCTAATTCCACAACCATAAAGGGTCTCTAATATTGATCTATCTCTAATACCAATTGCAGTAGAAATATTGGGTTGATTAAGAATTTTTTCTATTTCAGGAATTGATAAAGTTTCGGGTAGTTTCCTTTTCCTTTTTGGTAAATCAATTAATTCTGAAACATCGCTCTCCACAATTTTCTCTATAAATAAAAAACGATGAAAACTTTTAATAGATGATAAATATCTAATTCTTGTTGTGTCGCTTAATTCAGATTCAGCTAATATTTTTAAAAAATTTGAGATATGGTAGTCTGTTACATTGTTAAAATCTTCAATATTATTTATCATTAGGAACATCAAATATTGAGTTAAATCAATCCTATAAGAATTTATAGTATTTTCTGAGAGCCCTTTTTCAAATTTGATAAAATTAATAAATTGATTTAATTTTTTTTCGAATTTAATAGAAATTTTGTCTTTTATCAATTGTTAATCCTATTGTTTGGGATATCTTTATAATTTACTCTTTTATGAGTCATTCCAATTATAGTTTTAGCAATGGTCTTTTTTATTTTTTCTAATTCGGCAAAGGTTATCTCGCACTCATCAAATTGCCCATCGAGAATTCTATCCTGAATATTTTTTTCAATAATTTTTTCTATTTCTTCCACAGATTTACTTTCAATTCTTGATATTGCTTCAGCGCTATCGCAAATCATTAGTATTGCGGTTTCTTTTGTGTTTGGTTTAGGTCCTTTATATCTGAAATCTTCTTCTAAAATAGCTTCATTTGGATATTCTTCTAAAGCTTTAGCATAGAAATGCTTTACTAATGAAGTACCGTGATGCATAGGAATAAAATCTATTATTCGTTGAGGCAATTTATATTCTTTAGCTAATTTAATTCCTTCATCTACGTGCTCGATTATAATTTTTGCACTTTTAAATGGTGTAATTGAGTCGTGCTTATTTTCCATTCCAAGTTGATTTTCTGTAAAGTATTCAGGTTTAAACATTTTTCCAATATCGTGGTAGTATGTAGCAACTTTAGTTAATAATGCATTTGCATTAATTTCGCGTGCACATCTTTCTGCTAACATAGCAACTGATAATGTATGTTGATACGTTCCTGGAGCAAGTTCGGATAATTTTAATAATAATGGATGATCTAAAGTATCAAATTCTTTAATTCTAAGATCTGTAGCAATATTAGTATATTTTTCTATTAGGAATAATAATCCAAAAGTTAACAATGGTGATATTACTGCACCAATAAAAGCTATAATGGTATTTATTATTATATTATTTAGAATGAATGAATTTTCACTTGTAAATATCAAACTCCACAATATATATGCTAAAAATATAAAAAACATAGATTGATAAACTTGAGTTCGGCTTTGAATATCTCTCACTGTGTATGCTGATATTACACCTGAAAATATCATTAACAATCCAATTACATAATCGTTGTTTCTAATACCTGATACCAATAATGCCATTGTTACAGTACTTACAAATGCTGTTCTTGAATCGAAAACAATAGCTATCAGCATAGAAAATGTTGGAATTACTATAAAATAATCAGTTGGAAATGTAAACGAAAAATTTATAGATATCCAAGCTAAAATTGATATAATTATTAAAGAAATTAGTATAATAATCAGTTGTTTTGTATCATTTAATATTCTTTTTCTTAATTTAATTAAATATATATACATAATGAAAAGAATAATTGCGCAATGTCCCAAATTCCCTAAATAATAATATAAACCGAATTTAGAATCGCTTGTTATAAACCTTGTATTTTGATAAGATAATATCTTTTGAATATTCTCATTATTTAATTTTTCTCCATTTTTGATTATAATTTCTCCTTCTCTTACGAAACCTAATGTTCTAGGAACTGATTCACTAGCCTGAATCATATTTTTTTCAGTCAATTCCCTGTTATAGATTAAATTTGGTTGATTATACTTGATTAAGACTTCTTCAGCTATTAACTGAAGTTGGTTTGGTAATCCTTTCTTGATTAGATCCTGTGCATATTCGATAAATTGTGTTTTATCTCTTAATTTTTCAGATTGAATAATATATCTTTTGTTATCTGAAGTTTGAATAATAATTTCACTCTTGACAATTTTATCTTTAGATACATTTACTATCCCATTTTTGTAAGCTTCTTCATATAATTCGATTAAAAATTTTCGCAATGTATTTAAATTTAAATCTTTTGATTGTTTTGTAAATTCATTAATAATTTTTATAGACCTATCAGAAATTCCAATATCTTTTAAATTATCGGAATTATCTTTTGACAATCTATATAATTGCTCTACAAATCTTAATGTATTTTTATATGGATTTTCGTCAATGTTGAAAACAGATAAAGCATCGCTAGCAGCTTTATTTCTCTCGTTTATATAATCATCATTATTTTTATATATTGGAAAGCTAAAAGCAGCAATTAATGGAGGATCTTCCCAGATCATTCCTGGCTGTAATCTAAGTTTATTTAAATCTTTATTATCATCATTTAAATTATAAATGAATAATATGCTGATAAATAGAAATGTAAATAATAATAATATTAAACTAAATTTATTAATTGAAAAATCACTGAAAATGTAATTATTGTTTAAATTATCATTTTTTAAAATTTTATCAAGCAGATACTTTTTTTTACTTGTCTTCATTAAATTAAATTTATAATTTAGAATACCAAAAATACAATTAATTTTGAAAAATTAAAATATATAAAATTAATAAATGGAATGTATATATATTTCTGATTTAAAAATAAATTCAAGTAATGTGCAAATCGATAGTATAGATGAGATCAATCATTTAAAGGCTTTAAGAATTAAAGATAATGAATTAATAATGGCTACTAATGGTCGAGGCATATCTTGTGAAGGATATATCAAAAAGATAAACAATAAACTTTTCATCGAAATAAAAAAATATTATGAAATTAATTTTAATGAAAATAAAACAGAAACTTCTATATTATTAGGCTTACTAAGCAACAAAGAAAGATTAGAGTTTGCATTAGAAAAATCAGTAGAGTTAGGTGTAAATAATATTTTTTTATTTAAAACTAAATTTTCTAATAATAACAAAATTAATTTAGATAGATTAAATAAAAAAATTATAAGCAGCCTAAAGCAATGCAAACGTACTAAATTACCTAAAATATTTATTTTAAATTCAATAGAAGAAATATTAAAATTTGCTCAATTTTTTAATTATATTTATATTGCAGATATTGATGGTGATAATTTATCTGAATTTAATTTGAATATTAAACCATTAGTAGCAGTAGGTCCTGAAGGTGGCTTTAGTAAAGAAGAAATAATTTATTTAACAAATCTTCTTAGTTCTAAAAGAATATCTTTAGGACAGAGACGTTTACGAAGCGAAACTGCATTAATTAATATGTTATCTTTATTAAATCATTATCTAATATAATTAAAATGAATATTGAATGGGTAAAATGCAAAGGTGATATTTGGTGTGAACTATCCAAGTTGGATTTAAATCACGATTTATTAGATGTAAATGGTGTTTATATTTTATTTACAGAGGAAACTAATAATGGCTTAGTATATGTAGGATATGGTAATGTAAAAAAAGAACTTAATAGATTAGTTAAAGACACTGCTATAGCAGCTTTTTTATCGCATCGATGTTATGTTACTTGGGCAAAAGTAAATATTCTATCACAAGTTGGAATAGCAAATTATTTAATTAGCAGATATCGTCCTAAACTAAATCCAAAACCACCTAAAGGAATTCCTATCAGTGTAAAACTTCCTTGGGAACTATA
>Ga0308419_1000302_pt1 | contig 37601 bp, 25 predicted proteins | sample HotsprSampleMS50_FD_203674 | JGI IMG/M metagenome (GOLD analysis project Ga0308419, IMG submission 203674) | Hot spring phototrophic mat microbial communities from Mushroom Spring, Yellowstone National Park, Wyoming, United States - 20090730_MS50 ... | reverse complement strand
CCCGGACCGATTTCGTTAGGGTACTTGAAATCTACAAAAGCCTCCAAGAGTTCCATTTCCGACCTTGAAGTTTCAATAGTAATCACATCAGCGTCCATTTGGGCAATGTTTTCTATGATGTCGTTAAACTCCGAATAGCACATATGCGTATGGATTTGGGTTTCATTTCGCACTCCACTTGATGCCAGTCGGAAGGCATTTACCGCCCATTCCAGATAATTTGCCCAGTCTTTTTTGCGAAGTGGCAAGCCCTCACGAATGGCTGGCTCATCTATCTGAATGATTTTAATGCCTGCCTTCTCTAAGGCTACTACTTCATCGCGTATCGCCAAGGCGATTTGATAGGCAGTTTGGGAGCGGGCTTGGTCGTTTCGCACAAAAGACCATTGCAGAATGGTAACAGGTCCCGTGAGCATTCCCTTCATAAGTTTTTGCGTTTGTTGTTGAGCAAAACTGCTCCAACGCACCGTAAGGTCTTGGCTGCGTTGCACATCTCCATAAATAATGGGCGGTTTCACACAACGGCTGCCGTAACTCTGCACCCATCCGTTTTCGGTGATGGCAAAACCATCCAACAATTCACCGAAATATTCCACCATATCGTTGCGTTCATATTCTCCGTGAACCAGTACATCTATCCCGATTTCTTCTTGCCAACGAATGACCTCAATGATGGCTTTCTCGATTTCGGCTTCGTATTGGGCTTGCGTAAGTTCGCCTTTTTTGAGTTTGGCTCTCAACTGGCGAATTTCAGGCGTTTGCGGAAACGAGCCAATGGTCGTAGTAGGGAACAGTGGCAATTTGAACTGCTCTTTTTGGATTTTTTGGCGGGTGGCAAAATCAGCCTTCCGTTCAAAATCTTTTTGCTCAATCTTTGCCAAACGCTCTTTGACTTGGGGATTGTGAATGAGTGGAGAGGTTTTTCGGTTTTCGTGGGCTAGGGCGTTTTCTTGCTGGGCTTTTTCCAATTCGGGCGTATTCTCCCCTTGGGCAAGGCGGGTGAGTATGCTTACTTCTACCAATTTTTGCTTGGCAAATGCCAGCCATTGCTTGATTTCGGGATTGAGTTTTTGCTCAAAATCTAAGTCAATGGGGCAATGCAAGAGTGAGCAAGAAGGAGCAAGCCAAACTCTTTCCGAGCCGATTTTTTCAATTGCCTTGTGAATAATTTTCAAAGATTGTTGAAAATCGTTTTTCCAGATGTTTCTGCCATCAACCACACCCAATGAAAGTGTATAAGAACCCAAAGAGGTATGGTTTAATATATCGTCCAACTGCGAAGGGCAACGCACCAAGTCCAAATGCAAGACCTCCACAGGTAACGACAAGGCAGTATCCAGATTATCACCAAAGCAATCAAAATAATTTACCAGAATGATTTTCAACTCAGGCACTTGCCTGCGGATTTCAGCATACACAGACTTGAAAATTTGGCGTTCTTTATCGGTCAAATCCATTGCCAAATATGGCTCGTCAATTTGTACCCATTCTGCCCCTTGTACGGCTAATTTGTGCAGAATTTGAATATAAACAGGCAAAAGTTGGTCTATCAAATCTATCCTTTCAAAAGTTTCCTTTCCTTTTTCTTTTCCCAAAAGCAGATACGAAACCGCCCCAATCAAAACAGGCTTTGCGTTGATGCCTAATGCTTTGGCTTCGGCAAATTCTTCAAAAACTTTGTTGCCGAAAAGTTGAAAAGTTTGATTCTTGGTGAATTCAGGCACGATGTAGTGGTAGTTGGTGTCAAACCATTTGGTCATTTCCATTGCCGTTACATCAAAACCCTCTTGCTGATAGCCTCGTGCCATCGCAAAATACAAGTCTAAGGGCGATTTGGCTTGGGCAAGTGCCTGATGTCTTTGGGGAATTACATCCAACAGAAATGACATATCCAGCACTTGGTCGTAGAACGAAAAATCGTTTACGGGTATGAGATGAATGCCCGCCTCTTGTTGGGTTTGCCAGTTTTTTTGGCGAATGGTTTGTGCAGTTTGCAGTAGTTCCTCTTGCGAGATTTTACCTGACCAATAGGCTTCACAGGCTTTTTTGAGTTCACGTTGGCTACCAATCCTCGGATAGCCCAAATTATGATTTTTCATTGCAATAAGGTTTAAAATTTTGAACAAAATGCTTCAAAACTTCGCAATGCACCAATGGAAAGAAATAAGAGCAACAAAAAAGACAGGTGAGCAAAGAGAACGTTCTTTACCTTTGGGAAGGCATAATTGTTCTAATGTACTCATCAAACCTGACGCTTACTCCAATCCACGAGAGCATTTGTCAATACAAGTTAGGCAAGTCTCCTGGCTCGTAACATTTTTGCCAACCTTCTCATTTTCCTTGTGGAAAACAATGGTACGCAAGGGCAAAAACTTTGCTATTACTTACAGTTGCGAAACAGCTCGTGATTTGCACACGATTACTTATTAATCAGCCTTTCAGCCGAACCTAACTTGTGTTGATGAAGTTTTCAAACAAACAACAAATAGTTTAACGAAATTATAAAATATTATTGTAAAAACTGCGTCAAACCATCAAAATTAATATACTATTGTCTATATTTGCGTATAACTTGAAATGAATTATCTTGATGATTTAATATAACTTTAAACGATTAAAAGATATTTTTATCGTTAGATAAATATTATTTTTATTCATTCTAAATTTTTAACTCTTTTCAAAGTATCATTTTTTATAAAGTTTGTTTAAATGAAAATATTTTTGTAGTGTGATATCTTTAAACAACACAAATTTATATTTAGATATGCTTTTTGAAAGTATACTTAATTTACGGTTCATAATACACTATTTTCATTTCAATCTCAAAATTATCTTTTTCGGGTTTTATTGGAATACCATTTAAATTATTATTAGATAAATATGCTGAAAGTGCAAGAGCAATAGCATCAATTATATCATCTTTTTTTACATCTTTTCTTAAGTATTTTCTAAGAGCTAAATTATATATTTCAAAAACTCTACTATCGTATTTAGATAAAATATTAAGTCTTTCTAAAATACCATCATTCGATTTTTTATTGTTAATTAAATCTTTTTTACCATTTAAAAACCAAAAAACAAGTTCTGGATGTGATTCATTAAAAACAGTAATATATCTTTTATTTTTCATCAAAAAGTTATCAATTTCTTTAATTTTTGGTATCAAATTCCAAGTTTGTAAAGAGATTTTTTTGCCTGTAAATTCTTTATTAATCGAGCAAGCAGTTTTATAATTTTCAGCATCTAATATCTCTCTAATTGGTGCAGAAAAAATACTCGATGCTCGCTTACCTAATAGTTTACGTGCTATAATATCGCATTCCCTTGCTTTTAAATCTCTATTTGGCAAACCTATAGGTATATCTATAATAATTTGTTTAGTTATATTATCTTCAATTTTTAAATCATTTATATTTTTAATTAATTCAATTTTCCAATCTTGTTGATTTGTTTTTACAACAAACCAACCATATCTACAACCATCTATACCAATAAAATCGAACATTTCAATATATATTTGAAAATTTTAATAAACTAACGTATAACTTAATTAAGAATTAATTTGAATGTTTTTAAAATTAATTTTAATTTGCTAAAGTTTTTAAAACTTAAATAAGAAATGTTTAGAAAAATAATATTAATATTACTTATATTATGTTATCATTTATCTGCAAATGATAGTATTAAACCTTATAGTATAGGAATATTTGGCGGAATTAATTATAATATTCATCAAACTAATATACCTGTTTATAGAAACAATCCTGTTTGTGGTATTTATGAAAGCGGAGAAAATTCTTCTTTAAATTTTGGATTAAAAGGGGAATATATTTTTTATAAAAACTTATTATCAATAGAGTTGAAATTTAATTATCAAAACTTACCTGCATATTTTGAACTTACAACTGCTGATTTTAAGGTTTATAATCCTACAATGAAATTTTATGAACCATTGATTATTAAAAATGAATTTAATGCTGACCTTACTTATTTGCTTTTTGAACCTTCAATATTAATTAAACCATTTGATGATTTGCCATTAAAATTTAAATTAGGTTTATCAGTTGGCAGTCCAATAATCGAAAATAGCTATAATACTACAGAAGAAATTATTTCGCCTAAATTTTATACTTTCGAAGACCAAACGCAGAAAAACTTGCTCCAATCTGGCAAACTTAATAATATAACAACTTCAATTTCAGCCATTAGTGGCATAGTTTATCAGAAATTTTTGTATCAAAATGTATCATTACAAGCGGAATTAAACTTTTCTTATCCAATTGAATCAAATCTAAATAATTATGATTGGAAAGTAATAAAGACTGGTATTAATTTATCATTAAATTATCATTTTGATTTCGAACAGAAAAAAATAGAAAAATTTGAATATAAAGAAATTAAAAAAGAAGAAGAAAAAATTATAGTAAAAGAAGAACCAATAAGAAAAGAAATCAATATATCTGCAAAACCAATTGAAGTAGTAAAAACTGTTGTTACTCAAACATATCCTTTATTGCCATATATATTCTTTGATAGTGCTTCTTATGATTTAAATCAAAAGTATTTAAGAAATAATCCCGAAAATTTCGATGAAAGTAAACTAAACAAAGAAACTTTAGAAATATACTATTCATTATTGGATATAATTGGATATAGATTGAATAATAATCAAAAATTAAATATTGAGATTTTAGGAACAACCGATGGTAGAGAACTATCCAAATTAGAAGATAGATTAGAATTAGCAAACAAAAGAGCAAAATCCGTGGCTAATTACTTAATAAATAAATGGGGAATAAATCAGAATAGGATTAAAATTGTTGCTGCAGATAGACCTTCTATGCCTACCAAAGATGAATATCCAGAAGGTAGCCAAGAGAATAGAAGAGTAGAAATTATAACAAAAGATCAAGAAATATTAAACCCTGTAGTTCATTCTAAATTTAATGAGTACGAAATTAAATCATTAAACTTGGATGTAGATATTAGTGCGGTAAATATTCCCGATAATTCACAATTTTTAATAAATATTATTGATGAAAATGGAAATATTATTTATAATAAAGTTGAAAGCCTAACTAATGATAAAGTAATTATTCCATTAAACAAAAATAATAAAGCTAATATAAGTAAATCTCTTACTAATAACGAAACATTATATTTGGAATTTAAAAGTACTTCCGACCAAAATCTTTATAGCAGAGATAAATTACAATTCAATATCGAAACAAAAAATTACGAACTTGGAAGATTAAACTTAATTGTTTTTGATTTTGATCAATATGAAATAAACTTGAACAATAGAAATATTATTAACAATTTTGTTGTTTCTTCTATACAGAACAATTCGAAAATAAAAATTATTGGTTCAACTGATAAATTGGGCGAAAAAAAATACAATCAAAAATTATCAAATGATAGAGCAAACGAAGTCTATAAATATCTTAAAACTATCAAACCAAATTCAAATTATGTTGAAGTAAAAGGTATAGGAGATAGTAATTTATTCTTTGATAATAATCTGCCCGAGGGTAGATTTTATTGTAGAACTGTATTAATAGAAGTGTTAACACCTTTAGAAAAATAAAAGAGGTAGGTATGAAATTAGAAAATTATAACGATATATCAGAATATAAAGAAAAATTAGATTTACGGCGTGCGGTTCATTTACTTAGAAGAATAGGTTTTCATCCAAGTATCGAGCAATTAAATCAAATCATTGGTAAAACTCCGCAAGAGGCTTTTTCGCTAATAGTTGGCTCGAGCAATGAACTTCCCGAGCCAAGCAACTCTATGAAAAATTGGCTAAACAAGTTAGAGGAAGATCCATTAGATAATTTGCCACTTGAAATAAGGTTCGAAATCGAAGGAAGGCTACGCTCACGTTATTATGAATTTATAAATTGGTGGCTCGATTTAATGAAGAATGAAAATTTCCCATATAAAGAGAAATTTACTTTATTTTTATCAAGTATTTGGAATATAGAGTTTACGTATGATACTTTGGCACTAATTCCGCCACCTTTATTGTATAGAAATAATCAAACTTTACGAAGATTAAGATTTGCTTCTTATAAGCAAATAGCCGAAGAAATTACATTAGATGGCTCTATGCTGCTTTATCAAAGTCTTTTCTATAGTAGTAAACGTGGACCAAACGAAAATTTTATGAGAGAATTACTCGAACTTTTTACAATGGGGATAGCTGATTTAGAAACAGGAAAGGCAAATTATACAGAAGGAGATATTCGTGAAGGTAGTAGAGCGCTTACAGGTTGGCGTACTGTAGCATATTTAGGTCAAGAAGGTGCCCCTGCTAATAGACCTTTTGAAACATTCTTTGCTGCACAACATCACGATACTTCAGGTAAGAAATTATTTCAGTACGGCGAAATCCTTCCTATTTCTAATGATGATAACAATGAAGATCTTGTAAAAGAAAAAGAAGTTAAAGGGCTAATTGATATTATTTTTAAATGGCGAGGTAATTCTATTGCAAAATTTATTTCTGACAAAATCCTGAGGTTTTATTTATATTCTAATCCTGCAGCATCTAATATAAATATTATAAATCAATTTGCTAATACGATGATAGAAAATAACTTTGAACTACTTCCTGTTTATCAAAAGTTATTTACAAGCGAATTGTTCTATGATGATGACTTTATAGGTTGTCAAATTAAATCTCCCGTAGAGTTTATTATTGGATTAGAGCGTATCTTAGATTATGATTTTGATAATATATCTAATGGAAAGACAAGGTCTTATCTTAATTCATTAGAACAAGTTTTATATGACCCACCTAATGTAAGCGGATGGAAAGGCTATCGTAATTGGATAAACACAAATACTTATCCATTGAGAGTAAAATATGCTGTAGAAATTATAAATAATATTTCAAGAAAAAAAATAGTAGATAATTTTAGCAAATTAGGCAAATATCAGAACTTCGACAATTTTTTGGATGATTTTTTAATTTATCTGATGCCTAAAGAATTACCAAATCAAAGAAAAATAGAAATTAAATCTATTCTATTAGGAAATTACTTAGAAAATGATTGGTTAAGTAAATTTAATAGTCAAGATGAACAATTAGGCGAAAATATTAGAAAGGCTTTGTTGAGATTAGTTGTTACACCCGATTTCCAATTATGTTAGAGGTAGATTATGAAAAGAAGGACATTTATAAAATATACTACAATCGCAGGTACTGGATTAGCATTAGTACCAAATATACTTAGGACTACAGAAAATCCGATTTTTGTACCTAATGAAAAATTATTGTCTGATTTTGATGATAATATTATAATTTTTATCGAATTATTTGGTGGAAATGACGGTTTAAATACTATAATTCCAGCAGAAGATGATGAATATTATAAATTACGTCCCAATATAAACATACCAATCGATATTGCTATTAAAATTAATGATATTTATTTTAATCCTGGTTTGATAGATGATGTTCATAATGGTGGTCTTGGTAGAATGTTCGAAGATGGTCGGTTAGCAATTGTAGAAGGAATTGGCTATGACCAACCTAATCTATCGCATTTTCGTTCTGAAGATATTTGGCAAAGTGGAATTAATCCAAAATCTAATAATAATTTAAAATTATTAGAAGGTTGGTTAGGTAGATTTCTATCTCTTAAATTACCAGATTTTCCTATAAATATTCCCGAACATCCTATAGCAATCTCTCTCGATGGTACTACACCTTTGATGTTTAAAAGTGAAAAAGGTGATATGGGGATATCTCTTTTAGACCCATTTAGCTTTTATCAGTTAGGTGCTGGACTAATGCCCAAAGAAAATTTATTAGAAGAAGATAGCTATTATACAAAGGAATTTAATTTCGTACATACTATTGCTACTCAATCAGAACGTTACTCAAATGCTGTGTATAATGCCTATACTAAAGGTAAAGAATTAATTAACGCTGATATTTATAGCGATAATAGCTTATCGCAAAAAATGAAATTAATTTCGAGTCTTATTGCAGGTGGTCTAAAGACAAAAGTATATTTCTTAAAACTTAGTAATTTTGATTTTCACGCACAACAAATGAATACAGGCTATACAGGTGGTCATTATACATTGTTGAATAATTTATCACGTGCTATTTCCGAATTTATGGATGATGCACTTAAATTAGGTTATTCCGAAAGAATTACAGGGCTTACTATTTCTGAATTTGGACGACGTGCATACGATAATAATAGCCGTGGAACTGACCACGGTGCAGCTTCTATGCAGTTTATTTTTGGAAATGATAAATTTATAAATGGTGGATATTGGAATAATCGCCCAAGATTAGATGATTTAGATATTAATGGGAATCTAAAATATCAAACAGATTATAGAGTAATTTACGCAGAAATTTTAGAGAAAAGATTTTCTGCAACTAATGAAGAAATTAAAAAGGTATTTGGCGAAGAATTTTTACCCTTGAACATATTAGAAAAAAGAATTTCTAAAATAAAAAACTATCTTCGAAAAATTAATGATAATTATCTAAATGTATATCCAAATCCTACATTTGGTAAATTTTTCATAGAATTTGAACTTACAAAACAAAGCAAAGTAAATCTTTCTATTTTCAATACTAATGGTAAATTAAAAACTAATATTTTAAGTAAAAATTTAGAAGAAGGTATTTATAATATCCCTTGCCAGATTGATGATAATGGTATTTATTTTATTTCTATTAGTGTAGGCAATGACAGATTTACTTATAAAATAATTGTTAATAAATGAGGTAAGAGATGGTTCGTAAATTAATATATATCAATTTTATTTTATTGATTGCTCTATCTTATGTTGATTTATTAGCTTACGAACCTTGCGATACATTAAGAGGATGTGTAGGACGTGCATTAAAATTTACAGTATCGATTGGTAAAGGTGCTCATTATGTTGATGTAATCAATAATGATTTAATTAATAAAATTGGTCAAGGATTGACTTTTGATTTATGGATTAAGCCAAAAAAACAAGCAAATAAAACTCAATTTATCGGCGGACTATGGGGACCTAATAACGAAGTAAATGATTCATGGGTTGTTTATATTTCACCTAATGATTCTATATATTTTAAATTAAATGGTAATAATGTAGGAATAGGGATAGAGGATGAGACTACTGTAAAAACATTTATCGGTGATTCTTATGATAAATGGTCTCATTTTGCTTTTGTATTTGATGGCAAAGTAAATAAAGCATATATTTTTAAAAATGGGAATATAATTGATTCTGCTATTAATTATTCATATCCTTTAAATAGAATTAGAAGAATCAATAATCCCGAATTATCTATTCAATTAGGTAGTACCAATGCAATTTCTAATGATTTCGATAATTACAGAACTTTCTTAGGCGATATGGATGAAATTCGTATATGGGGAAGAGCACTAAAACCCACGGAAATATATTGTAATCATCAAAAATCTTTGGTAGGGAACGAAGATAGCTTATTGCTTTATTATAGATGCAACGATCCTGATTATATATTTAATCTATGCGACGCAAGTGGTCATAAAAACATTGGATTAATGCGTAGTGGACTTAAATTTGGAAGTTCCGATAGAAAAGACCAAGTAAAAGTTTTAATTTCTCCTACCTCAATTACTGATACAATAATTTGTGATACAGAAAAATTATATAGCTTCATTTTAAGAGATACTTCTGTATGTGGAGGTGGAGCCTACATCGGAAAACATCAAAATTTTAGTGAAAAAATTAGATTTATCTACAAAGGTAAAGAATATTCTCAAACGTGGATTTATATACCTTTAAAACCCAATATTCCTGATACTTTTCAGGTGAAAGTGATTAGCGATTTTGTAGGAAATATAAACACTATAATATATGCAAGAAACGTAAATGCTTGTGGGAATTTTATTGCTAATATCAATTTTTCGATTACTCGTCAAACTGAATTATCTTTAAATAAACTAAAAATTGATTACGATTCTTTAAAAGCATTCTGTATAGAACGTCGTTATATTGATTCATCTATTAAAATTTGTAATAATACCGATAAAAGCTCTAATCCCAAAAACCTTATAATATCTAATCTTAGTGTCAAAATGCCTGCAGTGTTTCAGATTATATCACCACCATTACCAATCAATTTAGCACCTGGACAGTGTATTGATTTAACTGTTAGATTTAATTCACGAGATTCTACAAACGAGTATTTTGATACATTAAATATTGTATCTAATGATAAATGTGCACCAATTACTAAAATTCCATTAAAAGGGAAAGTGAAAGACGTTCTTAGAATTTTAATTAGTGGAACTAACATCAGACTTGATAGTATTAATTTTGGTAAAACTTGTGTTAATTTTCCTTCAATTGCCGAAGAATACGAATGGATGAATCTTGACAATAAAGATATAACAATCACTAATATAATCATTCCACAATATTTCTATGGAAAAAGTTTTAAATTCCCAATAATTCTAAAACCTAATACAGGATACCAACCCAGTTATTTTAGATTTTTACCGAAGCAAGTAGGCAATTTTATAGATACTATAATAATAGAAGCTAAATCGGGTAATTGCACTATTAGAAGACCAATTATTGTAAAAGGAAAAGCCTATGATGCAGAAATTAGTTTTGTAAATTCTATTGTAGATTTTGGGAATATAAAAGTTGGACAAGAACTAACATTGAGCGTACCAGTAAAAAATTCAAGTTCAGAGCAGTTAAATGCATCCGTTTATATAAAAAAAGGGGATCCTTTCTTTTTATCTAGTTCTCGAAATATTGCTATTCCTGGTAATTCGTCTAATAGTATACTACTTACTTTTAGACCATCTAATGTAGGTCAATTTACAGATGAATTATGTATTTATGAAAATTCTTGCTACCAATCATTTTGCATAAAGGTAATAGGGAATGCTTATTTAGATAGATTTGGCTACGAACCAATTGTATTAAATATAAATAATGTATTAGGTTGCCAATATAAAGATTCTACTTTGAAGATTATAAATTTATCGGGCGATTCTCAAACGCTAAGTAATTTTTCATTAGTTCAGCAAACGGGGAAATTTTCTCTCATTAATCCGCCTATCTTTCCAACAAATATTACTCTTAATTCGGGCGAATCCACAAGCTTTACTATTAGATATCAACCAAATGATTTAACTCAAGAAAGAGCAGATAAAGCTTTAATAAAATATAAAACTCAAGATGGACAAGAATGGTCGGCTAAAGTTTCAGGAAATTCTTCTTTACCAAAAATTTATCAAACAGAAGAAATATTGTTCGAAACATTAGAAATAGGTGGGAATAAGCAAGATACAGTTATTATAGAGAATATATCAAGTTTTGATATTCAGATAGATAGCTATATTATTCCTGCAGGATTTCAACTGATTTATCCTAATAACTTATCAGGACGAATACTAAAAGCTCGTGATACCATTATGGTGTTAATAAATTTTGTTCCATTAGAAGATAAACTTTATCAAGGAGAATTTAGAATTTTTATAAAGAATCCTTGCGAAGCTATTTTCTCTACTAAGCTATCGGGTAGGGGGCTAATTGTGCCATTAGACGCTCCGTTAAAAGTGATAAGCTACGGATTAATTAGACCTTGCAATTGCGAAGAAAGAAAAATTCCTTTAATCAATAATTCTTTCTATTTTCCTATGAATATTGATTCTATATTTATTGATTCTACAAATGTAACTAATCACGCACCACAATTTTATAGCTGGTATTCATATTATTCACCTAATGGAACATTCCCATATCAAATACCTAAACGTAGCACAGATACTTTAACTATTAGATATTGTCCACGTAATCAGTTAGTTACAAAATTTGTAGATAATAATGCAAGGCTAAATCTATATGCTTCGGGTAATGGCTGGAATAGATATTACACTACTTTTTTGGCTGGAAAACAAACATTATTGTTTACTTATGATACCTTAATGCTCAATTTTCCGCCAACAAGAGTAGATACAGTTTCTGCTCCTAAGTATGTTAGATTATTTATCCCAGATTTTGAATTTAATCCCCAAAGAACAAAAATTCAAATTACGGGACTTGATTTCGAACCATCTGAACGTGTATTTTTTGCTTCTGATTCTTTAGGTAGGCCTCTTGAATTAATTCTTGATACTAATAATTATATTTCGTTAAAATTAGAATTCAAACCACGTGCTGTAAGATATTACGAAAACAAACTAAAAGTTATTATTTCTACTCCTTGCCAGCATTTTGATACAACTGTAGTCCTTACAGGAAGCGGATTTGCACCTGCTTTTGGTTTAAATTTCAATTTTGATAATAATAGGAAATTGAAAGATACATTAAAAGTTATTAATTGCGATACTCTTGCAATACCAATATATAGCTCACGCTCTTTGCCTGCAGATGTTGCTGATATTAAATTTAGACTTGGCTATGATACATCTAAATTAGAATTTTTATATGCAGATTCGGATTACCTTAGAACTAAATGTAAAGATTATAAAACTTATATAGAGCATAAGTATTCACAATGGGGTGGGAGCGAATTTTTACTTAAAAATGCTTGTTATGTAGATTCTCTAAAACCAATACTTATAGCATATTATAAACCTAAAATTATGGAAAGAGATACTTTTGAATTAAGTTTAGATTCTATAAAATTTGATACAGAAGAAGTAATTTTATATAATATTATAGCAGAGCCCGACTTTGCAACTGTTGTAATTCTAAAGCCCGAAATTACAGCTATTAATTCGGTAAATTTCGACTCTGTAAAGGTATTAGATTGTAACAAAAAGATAATTAAATTAGTAAATACGGGTGATGTAACTATTTCCAAATTTATGTTAGAAAACTTTACGAAAGAAGTAAAAATTGTAAATACAAGACCAAATTTGAATGATTCTCTAAAAATAGGAGATACTTTAGAAATTGAAATAGAATATTGCCCCAGAAAAGCAGGTAATGTAAGTGGAAATATCCGAACATTTTCTTTAGAACCTTGTCTGGTAATTGATTCCAATCTATACGAAGGTATAGGATATGCTCCAATTTTAGAGACAGGATTTGATATTACAACTAATTTTATTTTAATTGATACAATAACAGTTCAATTAGGAGATACGATAACAATACCAATTTATAACGAGAAAGATTTTAGCTCAAATATAAATGGGGTAGAGTATTGGATAGAAAAATTAAACTTTCAATGTAATTTTGAATACAATCCTTTTAATTTAGAATTTTTAGAAGCAAATAATTTTACTAAATCAGATTTTTCTTATAAATATACTCCTGGACAAATAGTAATGAATTTTAAAAATACTGATACTTTAAGAGCAGGTAAAATCTCTGAATTAAAATTTATATCTACTGTTCCCGATACAAATATTTCTAATTTATTTGTAAAAGCAAGTAATTTCGCAACTGATTCTATAATGTTTTTAGATATTAGGCCAAAAGATAATTCTGCAGTATTACTATCATTAGGTAGATGCGGTATTCATTCATTAAATTATACAGGTTATTTGCCTAATATTTTGCAAAATAGTCCAAATCCGTGGAGCGATTTTACAGAAATTATTTTTACTATTTCAGAAAAGACTGCAGTTGAATTATCTATATTTTCTATTGATGGTCAATTAATTTACAAAGTTATTAATAATAAAATTTTAGAACCTGGCAACTATAACGTAATTATTTCTTCAAAAAATTTAAATTCTGGAGTTTATTATTACTCAATAAAAACTAATACTTTTTTTGATATTAAAAAGATGATAGTAATAAAATAATCACAATTTAAATTTTCCTATTTTAAAAGTGTAACTTTGTAATTCTTTATTTAGATAAATACTTATTTTCTTAGATAAATTTAATAAACTATCAAGCGATATATCCATCCTTTCTTTTTTCCTTTGAAGATAATTTACAAAATCTTCGGTTGGTACATTTCCTGCTGCAACTTTTGTAAATGGGCAACCGCCTAATCCACCAATAGCAGTTTCTATGACTTCTGCACCTGAATTTATTGCTTCTATTGTATTAGCAATTCCTAATCCAAAAGTATTATGAAAATGAACAGTAATCCTAACTAATGGCTCTATATTCTTTATTAATTCTATTATTCTTCGAACTTTTTCGGGATAAGCATACCCTGAAGTATCTGCAAGCGATATATTTAGTATACCATTATCAATAAATTTACTTGCTATAGCCAATACCTTACCTTCGTCTATTCTACCTTCGTATCCACATCCAAAAGCAGATTGAATAGATACTTGATAGTCTAAATTATGTTCTTTTATAATCTTTGTAATATCAATTACTGTTTCTAATGCAGTCTCTGTATCCATTCCCGTATTTTTCAAAGAATGTGTGTTACTAGCTGAAACACCCGTACATATTATATCTACTCCCGTTTGTAATGCTCTTTCTAAACCTTTATGATTTAGAATTAAAGCAGAAAACTTAGTTTTTAATACTTGTTTTTTAATTAATTCGAATAATTTATCTGTATCTGCCATTTGTGGCACTTTGTTGGGATTTACGAATGAACCTAATTGTATTATATTTAAATTAGAGTTTGCAAGTTCTAATGCCCATTGTAGCTTTGTTTCTGTATCAACTATTAAACTTTCGTTTTGCAAGCCGTCTCTTAATCCAACTTCGTGAATGATAATATTTTTTTCCATAATATTAATCTTTATTTTTTTTAAACAATTCTATTGCTTCGATTAACTTATAATAATCTTCTATCGAATTATAAATTTGTGATGAAATTCTATAATAGATTTTATTTCTATATATGAAAAAAGGAACTTCAATTTTGAATTTATTGAAAAATTTATTCCTTATATCATTTCCTGTTAAACCAAAAAATTTATCATATTCATCAAAATCAAATGTTGTCATAGCCATATTTAAGTCATCAGGGAAATTATTTACATCAAAATGCTCGGATATAGTTTTTTTTGCTTCTAGATTTAAATTTTTGTTATGTTCTAAAATTCTATTTTTACCTATGTCTTCGAAGAAATCTACACAATCTGCTACAGTAAGCCAATTAGTAATATCTTTGATTCCCTGCCAATAAAATTCTTTTTTTAAGCCTTGTTCGTAAAATAAAGAAATAGTAAGTGGATGAATTAAGTCAAGATATAAATCATTAATCCATAAGAAAGCACTTCCTTTAGGCGAAAATAACCATTTATGACAATTGCTGACATAAAAATCAAATTCAATTTTTGAGAAATCCAAATCTAACTGTCCTACCGAATGAGCTCCATCTACAATTGTTGTAATATTCATCGAAGAGCATATTTCAATTAAATCTTCTACCGGAAAGACAATTGCAGTAGGAGAAGAAATATGATCAAAAATTGCAATTTTAGTACATCGAGTAATTTTATCTGTAAATTTATCAATTATTTCAAATTTAGTAGTTGGGTAATTTAAATAAATTTCATTAAGTATAATTTTTTTTGTTTTTTCGTAATGCTTTAGAGTAGACCTAATAGCAGGATAAATCGAATCAAAAAATACAATCTCTACACTATCTGTATAAAAATCAAGCAGTGATTTTAAAATAGTATTTATACCTGATGTTGCATTATCCACGAAAAAAAGATTTTCAGGCTTAGAGTTAACAAATTTTGCTAATTTATTGATTGAATTATCCAAGAGCTCAGGTGCTTTATTAATAAAAAAATCTATAGGAGATTTTTCCATTAGATTTCTATATTTATTTTGATGCTCTAATATTACTTTTGGTGTAGCACCGAACGAGCCGTGATTTAAAAATATAATATCTTCATCTAAAAGAAATTGGTTTTTTGCCAATAACATTAATTTTTACCTAAAATCAAAAAAATATATTAATTATTTTTTACTAAATTACAAAATTTAAGATAAATAATTCTTATTTTTGATATAATTTTTTTATGAAAAATCTATGACAAAGATATTAGATGGTAAAGTATTAGCTGAAAAAATTAAGCTAGAATTAAAAGCAAAAACTTTAGAATTAAAAAAAAATAAAAATATTACACCTGGGTTGGCATTGCTCTTAGTGGGCGATAATCCTGCTTCGCAAGTTTATGTAAATATGAAAGCAAAAACCTGTGAAAATCTTGGCTACTTTTCTATAATTAAAAAATTACCAAAGGAAACACAAGAATATGAAGTATTAAATTTAATAAATCAATGGAATAATGCAGAAAATATTCACGGGATATTGGTTCAATTACCATTACCAAAGCATATTAATGAACAAAAAGTAATAGAAAGTATTCTACCCAAAAAAGACGTAGATGGATTTCATCCAATTAATGTTGGTAAAATGCTTATTGGAATTCCTTGTCTATTGCCTTGCACACCAGCAGGAATAATGGAATTATTCAAATATTATAATGTTGAACTAAATGGCAAGCATGCTGTAGTATTAGGTAGAAGTAATATCGTAGGTAAACCAATAGCTGCTTTAATGCTGCAAAAAAATAAGTATGCAAATGCAACTGTTACTATCTGTCATAGTAATACAAAAAATTTAAAAGAATTTACTTTAGAAGCAGATATATTAGTTGTTGCTATGGGCAATCCTGAATTTATCAAATCTGATATGGTAAAAGATGGATCGGTAATAATTGATGTAGGAACAAATAGAATAGATGATCCTAAATTAGAAAAAGGCTATAGGTTATGTGGAGATGTTGATTACAATGATGTTTTCGATAAAGTTTCGATGATAACTCCTTCTCCGGGCGGAGTAGGACCTATGACGATAGCAATGCTGATGAATAATACATATAAAGCCGCAATAGGACAGTATGAATAAAAAAGACTTGCCATTTGAAATTATATTAGAAGACGAAAATTATATTTTTATTAATAAAAATTCGGGAATACTTACTATTCCAGATAGATATAATCGTAATTTACCTAATTTGATGTCTATTTTGAGCTATTATAGGCAAAATATTTTTGTTGTTCATAGGTTAGATAAAGACACAAGCGGAGTAATGATGTTTGCTAAGAACGAAATATCCCATAAATTAGCAAATACATCGTTCGAAGAGCAATTAGTAGAAAGAAAATATCACGTGTTAGTTAGGGGGCAATTTCCAATGGACGAAATCGAAATAGATATTCCGCTTCTAATGAATATGGCTGATAAAGGTAGAGTAATACCATCAGCAAGAGGTAAGCATTCGTTAACAAAGGTTAAAATATTAGAGAAATTTAGGTATGCTACTTTGTTAGAATGCGAATTAGTTACAGGGCGTCAGCATCAGATTAGAGTTCATTTATCTACAATTGGATATCCACTTTTAGTTGATAATTTATATTCAGACAATAAAGAATTTTATTTGTCTATGATTAAAAGGAATTATAATAGCAATAAAGAAATCGAAGAAAAACCTATTTTAAACCGATTAAGTATGCACTCATTTTCTTTAAAATATAATGATGAAATTACAGGAAAGGAAATATTTGTTACAGCAAATTATCCAAAGGATTTCGAAACTACTTTAAAACTACTTAGAAAATATTCAAAATTTATTTAGTATGATTGATTTTTTTCAAAATATTGTTTTTTTTACTTTACCAATTTTTTTCCTAATTTTTGGAACATTTATTTTACTTACTTCTTCAATTAATATTTTAAATGCTAAAAGAATTAATAAGAAATCTGTAATATTTTTTTTGATACTTTTAGTAATAGAATTACCTATTTTATCGCTTAATTTAAACGCTGTATTGTATAATTTTTTCGACTTAATTGTCTATAATGTAATAGGTATTAATATAATAATATCTTCATTAACAATTTTACTTCTAATATTTACAAAAAAAATTTCAATTAATAGCCAAGGTTTAAGAAATGATTCAATTATTTTAATAATAATTACTCTTATAATTTTTATCTTTTTATTAGATAGATTCATTGCATATTACGAATCATTAATATTAATTATAATTCTAATTATTTATTTAATTTATAAAATTAAATTTTCTGTTACAAAGCCCAATTTTATTGATAATATAATGAATATTTTTGGTAGTTCTAATAAGTCACGCATTGTAAATTTAATAACATTAGTATTAAGCATTATGCTTATAGTCTTATATGCAAACTACTTCCTAATATCTTTAGATAATGTATCATTGTTAATGAATATTGAAAAAAGCATTCTCTCGCTTACAGTAATTCCAATATTTTACTCCATTATATTTATAACTAAAGCACGAAAAAGCACTTTTTTTGGAGAGCAAAATTATTCCCTATCATTACTAATTAATTTTAATATTGTAAATATCTTGATAAATTTTGCTATAATAGGTTTGAATAATACTAATAATTTAGAAAATATAAAATTGTCAGAATTATCAATTTTGATTATATTAGCAATTAGTTTTTATATAATAAGTAAATTTCAAACAGAATTAGGTAAAAAAGATACTTTTATATATATAATACTATTATTAATTTATATTTTTATGATATTTTTAAAAATATAAATTTAAAAATTATTTTTATTTTTTTGTATATTTTAAAAAAAAATCTTATTTTTGTAGTCCAAAGTCGTTCTTTAATATAAACTAATGGGTAATTATGGCTGTTGCAACACCAAAAAGAAAAACCCGTAGAGCAAAATACATAGTGCTCTACAATCAGTTTCTAATGAAAGAAACTAAACATGAATTAATTGGTGAACCAATCGAAACTGCAGAAGGAAGACAGCAATGGGCACGTTGCACTCGTAGCCGCCATTCACAACTTGTGAATTTGGATGCTATAGAGTCCGAAGCCGATAAATCAAAAGCTGTTATTCACATAACTAGAGAAGATGCAAGAAAGTATTCTCCAAGGGAAGAATACAAAATAGGTGATATTATATTCCATCAAGTATGGGATGACCTTGGTATTGTACGTGCTAAAGAAGTAACAAGTAATGGTGGTAATGCTATAGTTGTTCAATTCGAAAAATTAGCTGAAAAAAGATTAATAGAAAATTTGCCAAATTAAGTTTATTAGGAGCGTATAAAAGGAGGTGAATAGAGTTGGTAGGCGTTACTCTTCAGATGAATGAGAATATTGATCGTGCTTTAAAAAGATTCAAGAAAAAATACGAACGTTCTGGAATTTTAAGAGAATTCAAGAAAAGAACAGCTTATGTAAAGCCATCAGTAGAAAAAAGAATGGCAAAAATTAAAGCCGCAAGACGTCAATATCGAAACAATATGGATGAATAAAAATACATTTTCGAAGACAGAAGGGATGATATTTGATCATCCCTTTTTTTATTGTATTAAAGCTTGTTTAACAACCACCGATTACTCTTTTTTGTTTTTTCTCTACAGGTGCTGCGCTTACATTATTTTTTATTAATTCGGGGATTATTTTGCTTGCTTTGAATCTAAATCTATTTGAATATTCTTCATCTAAAGTATTGATTTCGGTAATCGGTTTATATTCTAATATTTCTTTTTTGAATTTATCTAAACCACCATCTAATATTTTTATTCTTTTATAACCTAAATCATTTGCCAATAATGCCATTTTCTTTTCAGTAATTTCATCATTAGCTACAAAAACATTTATTTTACCTTTTGTAGTTAATACTTTGTTTGGCTCTTTTTCAAAAAAATTATCAATGGTAAATGCAATAGATTTAGGTAATGCAAATTTTGTATATTCTTCTAAATTTCTAAAATCTATAATTTGTAATTTATTATCATATTCATCCATTATTCTAAAAGCTAACTCATCTACAGTCATTTTTTCTATTTGTGCTGATTTTAGATAATTTTCATCATTTACTTTTCTTAATAATGCTTCTTTTCTATCAGGTAAAATATAAGCAGATAAAGAAAGAATTATACCAAATGCAACAAAAGACAAGAATAGTGGTTTTGAATTAAAATTAGTTATCTTTACTTTACTTACTTTATTTTCTATTTTCGAGGTAAACCAAAAAGCTAATAATGCAATTACAACCATAAAAAATGCAAAGACGTTTTGGCTCATACCTAAGGTATCGAATATTCTTGGACTACCCCAATAAGCTGATTTATATAAAGGTTCGAACAATGGATATCCTTCGTTGAAAATTAATACTCCTACAAATACACCTCCAATAAATACCATTGCATCTATTTTCCCAATTGATGCAGCACAAAAGCTTGTTCCAGGGCAATATCCTCCCAATACAAAACCCAAACCCATAATCAAACCACCTATAATTGCTGACCATAAAAAAGTTGGATTAATATAGACTAAATTAATATCTAAATAACCGAAATATGATAATGCCATTACTCCAACCATAGCAACAATTCCCGCAGTAAAAAATACTCTTAATACTGTAAAATCGTATCCATAGAATAAGCCTACTAATTTCCTTGAAGAAGAAAAACCTGCTTGCTCTAATATTGCACCAAAAAAAATTCCTATAATTAAAGCAATAATTGAGTTTAAATTATTGCTTATAATATCTGGCACTAAAGGTCCCATTTTAACCTCCTATAACCAAAACTTTCTAAAAAAATAAGCAAACATATAAGCACCTGCAAAAATTGCAAACATTGTAATTATTCCACCCGTAGAAAATACTGCAAGTCCACTAAGAGCAGCGCCACTAGTGCATCCTCTGCCTAATTGAGAGCCTATTCCCCATAAGATTCCACCAATTATAGCACCGATAATTCTCATTCTGTTTGTAGCCTTAGGACCTTTTTCAAAAGTTAAATTTAATCTGTTAGACACTAATCCCGATAGAAATGCACCAATTATAACTCCTGTAATTTCAAATACTAACCAATTCATTAACGGATTACCAGAGTGCTCTTTTTTGTATTCTTGATAAAATTTAGTATTCTGCGTATGTGATGGTGCAATTGTCTCTACTGTAGCAATAGCATAGCTTTTTATTGCACCGCTAGCCCCAAGACCTCTTCCTGTAATGTATATTGTTGCAAGTAATAATAATCCCAATAATATCCATGCTAAATATGGATTCATATATTTTGTGTTTTCCATTTTATTCTCCTTTTAAATTAATATACTTCTTCTGTTTCTGATTTATCTAATTCTTCTATTTCTTCATAACCTGTAAGCATTGCTTTTAGATTAGAAGTAAATGTTTCGCCTGTTGTAATCAAATATAGATGAATAATTATAAAAATTAGTAGTAAAAATGCTCCTATTGTATGAATTATTGCTATATACTTTAATGTGTTAATATTAATTGCTTCTATTCCGTATTTTGTAGGATAACGATAAAACATACATAATAAACCTGAAGTAACAATTACAGGTATTACTAATACTTTAAGACCGAAATATACAATTTTTTGTAGTGGATTGAGCTTACTTAATACATTTTTTTTAGTGGGATGTGGTGCATTTTTAAAAATGCCAAAGATATAATAATTTAATTGTGCTTTTATATTTTTAAAAGTTGGTACGTATTGTTTCCATTCTCCCGTTGCAAAGTGCCAGAATATTGCAAATACTATAAGTCCTATTAACATATAAGCAGCTACATTATGATATCTTACCGCATCCCTAAATCCAAAGAAATAATAAAGACCGTGAATTTCAAATCCCGTAAAGGCTAAAAAAAATATTAACATTGCTTGCATCCAATGCCAGAATCTTTCAAATCCTTTATAAATATATATTATTTTTTTAGACATTTTAATGCCCTCCATTTTTTGTTTTCGAAATTAATCTAAATGATAAGTGTATAATTATTCCAACAATAGATAATATTATCAATACTATAGCTATATTATCTATAGTAGGACTATAATCTCTTCCAGGTAGATAAAATCCTGATAAATTAGATAATCTACCATTATTGCGTGTATGACATTCGTTACATTTTACTGCTTCTTCCTTTGGTGCAACCATATGATTGACAGGCCAATACATTTTAGTTTCTATAAAAGATACTTCCCCACTAAATGGTAGATTTGATTCTTTCATTCCAATTTCTGCTGCTTTTTTCCAATTGAAATCTGTCCAAAAAGCACCTTGTCCTGGCTTATCGCTATATAATTTAGGTTGTATAAGTATTTTATTTATTGGATCGTAGGGTTGTTTAGCAATATGTATTTTAGTAGAATATATTTTTGAATCTTCATCATCATACGAACCAAATAGTTGATTTAGAACTATAATTTTAGTAGTATCTTCTATTTTGTCACCTTTTAAATAATGCTTTGCAGTGCCATTGAAGAATATATAGTCTGGTTTTACATTTTTTGCCCATTTAAAACTACCTTTAATTGACATATAAGAATGATTCCCCATACTGTCCTCTTCTGTATATGGTTTACCATCTTTTAATTTTCCAGCTGTTGACCAATCCCAATACATTTTAGTTGCATTTTCTTTGGCATAGGTTGGTATATGGCAGGTCTGACAAGCTACTTTTAAGTTATGTTCATTAATAATTTCATCTTTATGTGGTGTAGTTCCGTGACATTGTTCGCAGGTTACTCTATTCCGATTCATCGAAGATAATGAATACATCTTGCCCGATATATTATGTTGCTCTGTCTTATGGCAGTCTATACATTGTAAATTTGCTCCTTCTACAGCCATATGAACATCAATATTTCTACTTGGTTCGAACATAGACATTTCTAAATCCCCGTGCTTTACATTATTGCCACCACCGCCAAAAAAGTGACAAACTCCGCAATTAGATCTTTTTGGTTTGCCTGAACTAAATGCTATTTCATTAAAGTTAAGAGTAGATATTGGTGCACCTGCTTTTTCGGGGGCTTTGGCATATGTTTCAGTATTGTCGTGGCAAATCATACAGTCTATGTTTAGTGAATCTACAAAAATTTTTCCGTCTTTATCCATTCCATACCCAATATGACACTTAGCGCAACTGCCCTCGTTACCGTGTGAACCTATGCAAAAATTATTCAAAGCATTTCGCTTTCCTAAATAGACTACACCACGTCCAACTTCATATTCTTCTCTTTCCCAATTCCAGTGATTAGAATTCATTACTTGATGTGCTGTCATATTATGACAAGTCAAACAAGCCATAGTAAATTCTTGCGGTGTTTCAAATTTTTGTTGTAAAACACCAAATTTACTATGATCAACTTTTTTGACCTGTTTCTTTTTATATCTTTCTTTTAAAATTGCTAATTGGTTTTGTTGCTTATCTGTTCTAGTTAATATGCTTAAAAGAGCTGTTGTTAAAATTCCAATGGTTAATAGTATTATTACAATTTTTCTCATAGGTGTTATCCTATTGTTATTATAAATTATTTAAATTTTTAAGTTCCCATTTTCTAAAATTTTCTATAAGTATTTTAAGTGAACTAAAAATTTTTTCTATTTCTTCGTTAGTTAAATTTTCTATTAATTCCTTATGTAAGGATATATAATTTTCTTTTAAGTTTTTTATAAATAAATTAGCTTTTGGTAACAATTTTACAAATACATTTCTTTTATCATTTTCATCTTTTATTCTTTCGATTAACTTTTTTGATTCTAAAGAAGTTAAAATATGAGATATTCTCCCTGGAGTTAACTCTAAAAGTAGTGTTAATTCTTTTATAGTATAAATTGTTTTATTGTTATATAATTTTAAAAATCTTACTTCTGTTGGTGTTAAATTAAAAGTTGTAGCAAAATAATCTTCTTTCTGATGGCAACAGCGGGTAAGTTCGCATATCATTTCTGCAATGATTTCTATATTTTTTTCTTCCATTTTAAAATAATTGTTAATTATTTTATAGTCTAAAATAATATATTTATAATTAATATGCAAATATTTAATAAAATAATGTTATAATTTTAACATTATCTTAAATAATTATCAATATATTAATTTTTTGAGTATGGAAGGGTAAAGTGAAATTTTGTTCCTATACCAAGTTGGCTTTCTACCCAAATTTTACCATTATGTTTTTCTATAAATTCTTTACAAATAATTAAACCTAATCCGGTACCTTGTTCGTTAGTTGTTCCTACTGTAGTATAATGAGAATCAATTCTAAAAAGTTTATCTATATTTTCAGGGCTAATTCCTACGCCGTTATCTTCTACAGTAACTTGGAAATAACCGTCATCATATTTTTGCCCATAAACTTTTATTATACCCTTTTCTATTGTAAATTTTATAGCATTAGAAATTAAATTTCTTAAAATAGTAGAAATCATATTAATATCGGCATATACAAATACTTCTTCGTTTAGACCATTTACTAATTGTATTTGCTTTTTATCAGCATTCATTTTCAATAAATCAAAATTATTATTAATTATGAAATTTAGTGGTACCTCTACTGGTGAATATGGTATTTTTCCCCTTTGAGAACGGCTCCAAGTCAATAAATTCTCTAATAATTCTAATACTTGATTAGAACTTTTGAACAATTCTTCGATATATAATCTAATTTCATCACTTTCTAAGTAATCAAATTCTTTGTAAAGAATTTCAGTGCTATGTTTAAAAGCACCAAGTGGATTTTTTAGATCGTGGGCAATTATCGAGAAAAATTTATCTTTAGTAGCATTTAATTCATTAAGGCTATGATACTGCTCTTCTAGTTTTTCTTTTTGTTTTAATATTAATTGATTAGATGAATGAATAGACGCAACCATATTATTGAAAAACTTTGCAAGATCACCAATCTCATCATTCGATTTTACATTTACTATAACTTTTAAGTCGCCTTCAGAGATCTTCAGTGTTGCTTTTTGTAATATTCTTACAGGTTTGGTAATACTTTGTGCAATTATTATTGCAAGTAAAAAACCAATTAAAAATGAAATTATGATTAATGGAATAATATACTGAATTTTTTTCTTTGCTAATTCTTCTTTATCACTAACAAAATTATTAATTATTCCTACTACAGACAGCTCTATTGTTTTTAAAGAATTTTCCTTAGATATAATTTTTTTATGAATATTAACAAATTCATTAAATGATTTTTGGTAATTTTTTATTAATTGAATTGCGTTTTCTTTATCATTTTTGTTTAAATTAGATTTGCTTATTTTTTCTAAAATACTATTAATTAACATTTCTGCTTTAACTAAATATTCTCCACGACCACGCATTATAAAATCTTTTTCTGCTCTGCGGGCTTGTAGCATATCTACATAGATATTATAGACTTCAGTTTTTTTAAAAACTTCTTCGGCTAAATGAACATTTAAACGAAAGACACCTTCTATCCCTTCACTTTCTGATAATCCAATTTGATAAAGTAATTTTTTGTATATATCGAATTCTTTATTGTATTTACTTAAGTATTCATTTATTTCTTTTGGAATTATAAATTTAGATTGATTGATTAAAGTATCAATTTGTTTAAATAGTAATTCTATCTTATTTGTATTGTGATAATAAATATTTACAAAATTAGAATCGCGTCTATTTTTTAGCTCAGACTTATAATAATTAATTTCAATTATTTTGTTTTCTAATTTTCGAGCATTTTCTCTCTCTTCGTAAATAGAAAAAGCATTAAGCGCAAGCACAACTATTATTAAAGTAAATATTTCTATAACTATAGCTAAAAAGATTAATTTAGTAAAAAGTGAAAATTTTATTTCTTTAATTTTTTCTAATAATCCATTAAACATTTTAAATAAAGTCTTTTTTTAAAATGTATAAATAATATTTTAGAATGAAAAGTTATTAAATTTATTGTTAATATTAAGTTAAAATATATTTAATTTTATTTGTTGAAAATTAACTATTTTTTAATTAAACTTAATAATATAAAGTTGGCTTTTCTATCTATTATATTTTTATATTTTAATTGCTCATAAAAATATGAAAGAATATTTAGTGCTGCTGGTTTAGTTTTATTACTCCAATAATTATAAGCATCAATGACATTATCACAAATTTGCTCATTGAAGATATTTAACGATTTTAGAGCATTCATAGCGTTTACTCTAACTTCATCATCAAATGATTGAGAAGTATAGTCTATTAATTCATTTAACAATTTTTCATTATACTTTTTAAATAATGATAGTTTCAGCCAAGTAATTCTAATATTTTTTCCACGCCATCCTATTTCATCTTTTGTTAGACTTAGGTAATCATTATCAGGAAAACTTAAAGTAAGGTTTTGCAATGCTTTTTCTACATTTATATAGCAAGAGTCTTTTAGTATTTTTTTGTATTCATTTTCCAATTCATTTGGAACTGTTGTTATATTTTCAACTACAGAACGAACTACAAGCTGATCATTTGAATTAATTGCTTCGATAATTATATTAAAAGACTTATTATCATTAGATAATTGTTTTATTATCTCAGATTTAGTAAGATGAAAAGTTTCATTTTTAAAAGCTTTATGAAGTATTTCTCTTTTTTGGTCTAAAGATACTTCTCTTAATTCAACTAATGCATCATATCTATCTATCATATTTTTTGCTTTTAAAGCTTGTTCAAAAATTTCATTTAAATTTCTTTGAAATTTTAATGTTTTAATAATTTTTTTGTTGGGATCGAAAACTATAAAATTTACTTTTTTGTTGTTGGGAATTTCTACTTTAAATAACGTAGATTGCCCATCTACCCAATTAGTATAGCTTTTAATAGAATTATCTGTAAAATAAATATCTATTGTAATAGGCACTTTAAAATATTTAATTAATTCATCTACTTTGTGAATTTGTTCTATATTCATTAAAACATAATTTTTATCGTTTATAGAAGCAATTTCGTAATTAACTTTGAATGATGGTTCGCCACCACGATAAATCCACTGTTCGAAAAACCAGTCTAATGAATATCCAGTTGACTCTCTAATTGCTCTAACAAAATCAGGAGTAGATGTAACTTTGTGATAATTTTGTTCTGTGTAATATTTTATAGCAGTTTTAAATTCTGCGTCTCCCATAATGTCTCTCAACATATCCATTACCAAAGAGCCTTTAGGATACCATCTGATAGAACCTGCCATAGAATTAGCAATTGGACGAGAGTCTTTTTTAGCAGCATCTAATGTTCGTTCTAATTCCTTTAATCGTTCCCATTGGTAATAATCTTCACCAAAAATATGTTTCTCGAAGATTTTAGCAAAATATGTTGCAAATGTTTCAGTTAGCCATACATTTGGATTATTCAAATGAGAAACCAAATTGCCAAACCATTGATGAATTAATTCGTGTACATTTACATTAACATAATTCCTCATCCACCAAGCTCTTTCATCTATAAACAAAAAATCACCAAATACTGTAGAAGTTGTAGTTTCCATACCCGCATATAAGTAATCTACAACTGGAGCTTGCCTATATAAACTCCAAGGATATTTAATACCTGTTTCTTTTTCTATAAATGGTATCATTTCTTCCATATATTTATACGTCGTATTTATTCTATCTTTATATTCAGGATAGTACCATAATTCTATTGGAGTATTACCTGATTTAGTAGTTATAAAATCATACTCTCCTATTACAAGGCATACCAAGTAAATAACGTGTGGTTTATCAAGGCGATAGTGCCATGTCTTTGTTCCATCCTTATTATCAACTACAGAAATTCTATCGCCATTAGAGAAAACTTTATATTTTTCATCAAAAGTAATCTTGAATTCTGTTTTTAAAATATCGTGCTTTTGATTAATAAAAGGTAACCAATTAGACGGACTATGTGCCCATATTTGCTTACGTTTACGATTTGTAGGATCGTTCCAACCACTAAAATATAATTCCCGTTTCGGATTAGCTTGATATTGAATTTTTAATTCATAATCTTTTAAATAGTCTAAATAAATATTATCCGTAAAAATAAAAGTTAGATTATCATTTTTCTGAAATTTCAACTCTTTGTTATTAATTTCAACTTTTATAAAATTTATATCAGGAGTTAAAAATATTAATGTATCTATTTTTTTCCGTAATGATTTAAAGGTATATATTGCTAGTCCATCTACAATTTGTTTTTTTGGTTCTATTTTAATTTCTGTATAAATTTTATCAATATCTATTTGCATATCAACTGGATATTTATATGGGTCGTCGTAATAAGAAATAATGTTTGTATTAATTTGGCTAAACAAAATTTGTATGTTTATTAAAGAAAAAAACAATAAAATAAACTTATTCATATTATTCCATTAAAATAGAGTGATAAATTATGCAAAGATACTTAATTTTAATTTTTTTTATAATTAATATAAATCTTTTTGCACAAAAAAATACAGAACAATTAAGAGCATTCATTAGAGATGGATTTTACAATTCTATTAATTTTGGATTTGATTATAGTACTGGAAACGAAGATTATCTAAAATTAGTTGGTGGTTATAGAATTGATTACAGGCAAAAAGAATTTTACACATTTTTAGTTGCTAATGCTGAATATAAAACGGGGAATAATTCTAAAATTACTAATAAAGGTTTTGCACATCTTAGATTTATATATCACGATTATAAATTAATACATCCTGAAGTATTTTTTCAAATTGAATACGACGATTTTATCTTAATAGAACATCGAGAATTAGCTGGCGGTGGTGTTAGATTTGATATTATCGATTATGAAACACAGGAGAACGAACCAAAAATAGTTTTAAATTTTGGTGTATCTATTATGTATGAACACGAAAAATATAAATTAAATAATCCTTCTTTTGATGTTCAATTAAGAAATTCTACTTATTTAAGTTTGTTTTTATTTTTTAATGATTTTTTTAATTTATCATTTGTTAATTATATCCAACCTGTTTTGAAAAATTTTCACGATTTTAAAGTACTAACAGAATTAAAATTTAATTTTTCAATTTCTAAAAATTTATCGTTCAATTTTAATCTAAATTATAGATATGATAATGAACCATTATCAAATCTAAAATACTATAATTTTAATATAGTTAATGGGTTTACAGTCAATTTTTAGTATATTTCTTACATTCTTTTACTTTAAACTGAACATCTTTTAATTCTTTTTCTAAGAAATTTCTAACGTTATTAATAATTTCCACTTTCTTATCTGGATGGCTTTTAATCTGTCCACGAAGAAGTTTGTAATTATTTTTATCAAGGGTAAAGTCATTTCTTATTAATATATCTTCTTTTGCTTTTAGATAACATTCTTCGCTACAGAAACCAAAATGATATTGATATTCTTCGGGCAATGCTATAAAATGATAATTACAAGGTGCATAACGACAATTATAAAAATTTTCAGCAGGTTTGCCTGTATAATGGCACTTAGAAATTACTTTGTGGGTCTTTTCATCACCAACAAAAGTAGATATCCTTCCATCAAATGTATATAAATTACCTAACCAATTTCCATCGTTATAAGTGTTAATATATTTTACTACTCCACCATCTAATTGAAATACATTGCTTAGGCCAGCTTTTTCGAGCATTACTGAAGCTTTTTCGCAACGAATTCCACCCGTACAATACATTATTAATTTTTTATCTTTATAAAGTTTTTTGTATCGATCTATAATTTTCTTTAAATCACGGAAATGAAATGTACCCGCAGGTACAGCACCTTTGAAATGACCTAATTCGTATTCATAATCATTACGCATATCAAGAATTACATAGTCAGAATTATTACTATCTAAAATTTGTTTGAATTCTTCGATTGTCATTTTGTGCCTATATTTTTCTATTTCATCGGCAGTATATCGCTCGCCTAATGCAACAATTTCTTTTCTGTATCTTACTATTAATTTCTCGAATTTATGACTATCTACTATTGTAGATTTTACATCTATATCTGGTATATCTTTAAAATATGGAATTGACTCGAGATATAATTTATATGCTTTAATTTGTCCGGGTAATCCTGTTACTGTGCCAGAAATACCTTCCTCACCAATAAATATTCTACCTTTTAGGCCTATATCTTCGCAAAAACTTTTATGTTCACTAACAACTACTTCAGGATCAATTATATCTACAAATTTATAATAAGTTAATAAAATATAATTTTTTCTTTTTTTCATACGACAATCTAATTTTTTAACTATACAAAAATAATAATTTATAATCTATTAACATTTAGTTAATAAAATCTATTTGTTTTAAATAATGAATTTATGAAAAAATTACTTTATTATTTACTTTTACTTTATTAAATTAAGATATTGTTAAAAAAATTTAAAAAAAAAGGATTTAAAAATGCCAACATTAGAAACTTCAAAATTAACAACTATATCTCATCATATCGGAGCAGAGCAGAATTTGCATCCCGAAGCAACAGGCGAATTTACAACTATTTTAAATGACCTACAACTTGCCATAAGAATAATTAGTAGGGACGTGCGTAGAGCAGGACTAAATGACATTTTAGGTCTAACTCGTTCAACTAACATACACGGCGAGCAAGTAAGAAAACTTGATGCTTATTCTAATGATGTAATAAAAAAAGCAATGTTATCTAGTGGTCATATATGTGTGATGGCTTCAGAAGAAGAAGAAGAGCCCGTATTTAATCAAATAGATGGATATTCGGGTAAATATGTTATAGTTTTCGATCCATTAGATGGTTCTTCTAATATTGATATAAATGTTACTATTGGCACGATTTTTTCGCTATATAAAAGAATTGATCCAAGCGGAGAAACACCTGCATCATTAGAAGATATTCTCCAACCTGGTTATAAACAAACAGCTGCGGGATATGCTTTATATGGTAGTAGTACAATTTTAGTATATACTACAGGTCACGGTGTTCACGCATTTACATACGATCCTACAATAGGAGAATTTTTATTAACACGCGAAAACATCAAAATGCCATCAAGAGGTTCGCAATACAGTATTAATGAAGGTAATTATTATAAATGGGACGATAGGCTTCGTCAATATATAGATTATATTAAAACACCATCTAAAGATAAAACTCGTCCTTATGCTCTTAGATATATTGGATCTGCTGTTGCTGATGTTCATAGAACATTACTTAAGGGTGGTATATTTATATATCCTAAAGATGATAAAAATCCTAATGGTAAACTTCGTTTAGTTTACGAAGCTAATGCTCTATCTATGTTAATTGAACAAGCCGGTGGAAGAGCTACAGATGGGGAACGCCGTATTTTAGATAAAAAACCTAAAGATATTCACGAAAGAACACCTTTGATACTTGGTAGTAAAGAAGATGTCTTTGAGTGTGAAGATTTTCTTCGTGGCGAACATCCTATACAAAAGATGATTATATAATTTCTAAATAAAAATTAAATGTGTTAAAAGATAATTAAGGTTCTATAACGATTAGAATATTATCTTTTTCTACTGTATTACCTTCGCTTACTCTTACTTCTTTTACTATTCCCGAAATAGTAGATTTAAGAATGTTTTCCATTTTCATTGCTTCCATAATTAATAATTTATCGCCTTCTACTACATTCATCCCTGGCTGAACAAATACCTTGACAATTAATCCTGGCATTGGAGCTTTTACAATACCTGCACCAGAATTTTTATTTTTTGTATTATTGCTTAAGAATTTTTGAAGTAGATGATAAGTACTATCTTTAATTTCTATACTGTAAGTAAAGCCATTTAGTAAAATATCTAAATTTTTGTTATCATAATCAAATTCTACTTGATAAACTTTTTGATTAACTAAAAAAGAATAAACATCATCATTTAACTTTTTTATTAATTCTATTTTGTATAATTTATCTCCTACTATTAAACTAGAAAATTCTCCTTCTAATGTTTTTATTATGTAATCGTTATTATTTACAGATATAATAAATTCTTCCATAAACTATCATATAAATTAATTAATTTTGATTATATTAATAAATTGAAATTTATTAAATAAAAAAATGCAATATAAATTTTTTCTAATTATAATTTTTAATTTTTTTATCACTTTAGTTTTAAATGCTAAAGATATAATGGTAATTACAGTTGCCGATGCAATTACTCCAGCTTCGCAATTATATATTTCTAATGGAATAAAAGAAGCCACCGAAAAAAATTGTCAGGCTTTAATAATTAAATTAGATACTCCAGGAGGTTTGTTAGATGCTACACGACAAATAGTAAATAATTTTTTTGAAGCAAAAATTCCAATTATTGTATATGTTGCTCCATCAGGGGCAAGAGCTGGCTCTGCGGGTGTATTTATTACTCTGGCTGCAGATATTGCTGTAATGGCTAATGGGACTAATATTGGTGCTGCTCATCCCGTTGGTCTGGATGGGAGTAGCGATACAACTGTAATTGGACAAAAAATTGTTAATGATGCGGCTGCTTTTATTCGTTCAATTGCCGAAAAAAGGAATAGAAATGTTCAATGGGCTGAAGAAGCCGTTAAAAAATCCGTTTCGATTACTGAAACTGAAGCTCTTAATAACAATATTATAGATTTTATTTGTAATGATATTGATTCTGTCTTAAAAGCTATTGATGGATTTCAATTAGAAAAAAATGGCAAAATTTTAAAAATTGATAGCAAAAACACTCGACTAATTTATAGAGATAAAAATTTTAAAGAATCTATTCTTTCTGTATTGAGCAATCCTAATTTGTCTTATATTTTAATTCTAATAGGAATTTGGGGAATTATTTTCGAATTTAAAAGTCCTGGCTCGATTTATCCTGGTGCTATAGGAGCAATTAGTTTATTAATTGCTTCATATTCACTTCAAATGTTACCTATAAATTATGTTGGTTTAGCTTTGATTATTACAGCAATAATATTATTTATATTAGAAATTTTTATTCAATCTTATGCATTATTGACAATTGGTGGAATAATTTGTTTTGCCTTAGGCTCACTAATGTTAATTGATTCTCCGGAGGGAATTGTGAAAATATCAACAGAACTAATAATTTTTGCTACTATTACAACTGCTTTATTATTTGGTATATTAATTTGGTTTGGTATCAAAGCTCAAAAGTCAAAAAAAGCACCTATAGCCGAAGAGATGACTTCTTTGAGCGGTGTTGCAATTTCTGACTTTATAAATGGTAAAGGCAAAGTACACGTAAACGGAGAAATCTGGATTGCTTTTTCTACTGATGATATTAAAAATAACGATGAAATCGTAGTAGAAAAAGTAAAAGGCTTGCAATTAGTTGTTCGAAAAAAAATTTAACTTTTTGTTTAACTTATTTGTCTTAATTATATAAAATGCGGATATAATATGAAATTAATTATTTTTTTCTATTTTTTTTTAATTACAAACTTAATAATCTTTGCAAATGATTACATTATTTATAATTATAATGGGCATTCTATTAAATATTCGGCTAATTTAGTTTATCTTACTATTTATCAAAATCATAATTATGATGAGATAATCAATAATTTAGCTAATAAATATAATTTTAAAATTGTACATAGATTGAAAGAATATAAAAATAGTTTCTTTTTTACGAACAATACTTTTTCTATACCAAATAAAAAATTAGATGAGATATTAAAAGCAGAAGAACCGTTATTGAGAACTTTTTTAGTTAAAATTAATGAAAATTTTACTCCAAGACAATTCGTAGAAATTATTAAAAAAGAGAAAAATTTAATACAATTTGCTGAGATGGTCGAATTTCCTGAATTACTCTACAAACCTAATGATAGTAAAATTAATCAACAAACTACCTTAAACTTAATTAATATATTTGATTTATGGGATGTAGAAAAAGGAAATCCCGATATAATAATCGGTATTAGTGATAGTGGTGCAGACCAAAAACACGAAGATTTAAAAGACAATATAGCAATTAACAATAATGAAATACCTGATGATGGAATTGATAATGATGGTAATGGTTACATTGATGATTATGCAGGATATAATTATGCTGCACAATATGATGGAGTATCAGCTGGTAATACTTATAATGCTTCTATTACTCACGGACAGCAAGTAGCAGGTATTGCCGGAGCTACAACAGATAATAATTTAGGTATTGCAGGTTCGGGTTTTCGCTCTAAGATATTTCCTATAAAAATAATTGAAGGTAGCTCTCTAAAATATGCATATAAATCAATTATTTATGCAGCTGATAGGGGATTTAAAGTTTTAAATTTAAGTTGGGGTAGTCCTAAAACTCCTTCAGATATAGATCAATTAATTATAAATTATGCAATTAGTAGAGATGTAGCAATTGTAGCTGCGGGTGGAAATAAAGGTAGTGGTGGAGCTAGCGAAGTATCCTCATTCTATCCAGCAAATTATAAAGGCGTGCTTGGAGTTGGGGAAGTAAATCCAGAAGGTAAATTTACTAATTCAACAGTTTTAGGACTTGGCACAAGATTACTGGCTCCAGGGGAAGGCAATTTAACCTTAAATAATAATAATGGCTATAGAGTATGCGAAGGTGGTTCTTCTTTTTCTGCTCCATTAGTTGCAGGTGTACTTGCTTTAGTTAGATCTCGATATCCCGAATTAAATGCCATTCAATCAATTGAATACATAAGGCAATGCTCCGACTTACAATATGAACCACAAAATCATCATTATTATAAATTAGCTCCAGGGCTATTAAATCTTAGAAAAGTAAGAGATATACATCCATTAAGCATACCTGGTATTGTTCCCGAAAAATTTATATATAAAAATCAAAATGAAATTGTAACAGATAGATTTTTTAAAGGCGATTTTATCAAAGCTAATATAGTTATAAAAAATGTTTTAGGTAAAGCACAAAATTTAAAATTTGTGCTTATGGAAGCTTACGATCCCGCCAATGCAGTTTCTATAATGGATTCTATTGTTCAAATTGATAAAATAGATGCAAATGAAACAAAAGAAATTAAAGATTTTAAAATAGCAATTTTACAAAATTATAACCAAGAGATAATTTTTAGAGTTGATATTTATGGAGATAATGGATACAGAGATTTCTTCAAATTTGGATTTGTACCATATAAACAAATTTCTACATTTAATAACGAAGAATTTTTCTTGTCGATAGCTGATAATGGAGAATTAGGTTACTATACCGAAAATGATGTAGTTGGTGCAGGAATGGGATTATTCTCTACAGGGAACCAATTATATAAAAATTCTACAATAATGATAAGCGAAGGCGAGAGCGTTCAAAGTAAAAAAGTTTTATATAATGATTATAATATTTATCAATATGACTTTAAAACAATTAAAGGATTTATTCCCCCAGACCACAATGTTGGTATAATAAATGATGATTTTGCAAATACATCTAAAATAGGCGTTGAAATTACTCAAAAAGTAGAATTTATTTCAAATAATTCAAAATCAGCAAGAATTAAATTAGCTATCAAAAATACAAGTAATAGAAATTTATCTAAACTTTCTATCGGTTATTACACAGATTGGGATATTTCTGACGAATCGAATCAAAATAAAGCTAAATATTTAGAAGAAGCTATTCCCGAAAATTATAAAGACAAATCCGCAGTGGAAATAGCTTATAAAGATTTAAATGATATCGTTTTTGGTAGCGGAGTAATAACAAATGAGAACTTTGTTACTCCTATTGCTGCATCTCTTTCTTATTTGGAAACACAAAATTTTGATGCTCTTGAAAGAATTAAAGTATTAAACAATGGAATTGATATACAAACAGAAGAGACTACTGACATAAGTACAGTAGTTGGTTTACGTTTCGAAAAAGATATAGCACCAGGCGAGACGAGATATTGTAATTTCTGCTTTGCAGGTGGGAAAAATCTAACTGAATTTATTTATGAAATGAAAAATTGTCTTAGTAATTCTACAAATATTGATAAAAATACTGAAAATTACATTCTAATATATCCTAATCCTGCCTTTGATATTATTAATATTGATATTGCCTCCAAATCATATAAAATTTATAATATAATTGGAGAGTTAATCTATAGTATAGAATTCCCTTATTTAAATAATAATTTAATAACTATTGATATTTCTAAGTTACCTGCTGGAATATATTTTATTAAAGTTGATCATAGTATAGAAAAGTTTATAAAATATTAGAATAAAAAGAGACTGATTTTAGATTTCAGTCTCTTTTTAATTCAAAAATAATTTATTGATTTATTGTATGTAATCCTCTAACTTTTAACAAAGGTTCAATTGATGGTTCTTTGCCACGGAATTTGATATATAACGTCATTGGATCCTCTGTTTTACCTCTTGAAAGAATATTATTACGAAATGATTTAGCTACATCTCTATCGAAAATGCCTTTTTCACGGAATGCTTCGAAAGCATCAGCGTCTAACACTCCACTCCATAAATAACTATAATATCCCGCAGAATAACCACCAGAAAAAATATGATTGAAATGAGTGCTTGCGTGTCTATAATGTATCTCGGGAATTAATCCAATTTCATTAGCTGCTTTTGATTGGAATTCTTCTGGATTAATTTCTGTTTTTTGTGTTAAAGTGTGATAACGCATATCTAATAGGGCAGAAGCAACAAACTCTACAGTAGCAAAACCTTGATTGAAATAGCTACTATTTTTTAATTTTTCAATTAACTCATCAGGCATAGGTTCGTTAGTTTTATAGTGTTTAGCATAAATTTTAAGCATTTCGGGATGTGTAGCCCAATGCTCCATAATTTGCGATGGTAATTCTACAAAATCTCGCGGAACAGATGTTCCAGAAAGCGATTTGTAAGTGCAGTTTGATAATAAGCCGTGTAATCCGTGACCAAATTCGTGGAAGAATGTTTCGACTTCGTCAAGTGATAGCAACGATGGTGTATCTTTAGTTGGTTTTGTAAAATTACATACCAGACTAACTACAGGAGTAATATTTTTTCCATCTTTTTTATATTGTTGTCTATAAGAAGTCATCCAAGCTCCACTTCTTTTACTTGCTCTTGGATGAAAATCCATATACAAAATACCTAAATGTGAACCATCTTCGTCTAAAACTTCATAAACTATAGCATCTTCGTGGTATTTTGGTATATCTTTTCTTTCTTTATAAGTAATTCCAAATAATTTTGTAGTTAAATCAAATATACCTTTTTTTACATTTTCTAACTGAAAATATGGTTTTAATTCTTCTTCGTTTAAATTATATTTTGCTTCTCTTACTTTTTCAGCATAATATCTCCAATCCCATTGCTCTAATTTATAAGTGTTACCTTCCTGTTCGATTAGTTTTTGCATATCATCTCTTTCTTTCTTTGCCATATTTAGAGCAGGTGTCCAAATTCTTTCTAATAATTCTTGTGCTTTTGCAGGAGTTTTAGCCATTGATTCTTCTAATACATAATCAGCAAAAGTTTTATATCCTAATAAATTTGCTTTTTCTATTCTTAAATTAACAATTTCGTTAATAATTTTTTTGTTATCATATTCATTATTATTATTGCCGCGATTTATATAAGCTTGTTGGATCTGTTTTCTTAATTCTCTATTCTTAGCAAATTGTAAAAATGGCATTACACTTGGATTTTGAAGAGTAAATACCCATTTCCCTTCTAATCCTGATGATTTTGCTGTTTCGTAGGCTGTTGCTTTAACACTTTCGGGTAAACCATCTAAATCACTTTCTTTGTCGATTATAAGCTTATAATTATTAACATCATTTAAGACATTCTGTCCAAATTGCAGACTTAATACCGATAGCCGAGAATTAATTTCTTTAAGTCTTTCTTTGTCTTTTTCATTTAAATTAGCACCTGCT
>Ga0308419_1000301_pt1 | contig 37629 bp, 31 predicted proteins | sample HotsprSampleMS50_FD_203674 | JGI IMG/M metagenome (GOLD analysis project Ga0308419, IMG submission 203674) | Hot spring phototrophic mat microbial communities from Mushroom Spring, Yellowstone National Park, Wyoming, United States - 20090730_MS50 ... | reverse complement strand
CTCATCATCATAAGCACAGGGCTGTATGGTATGCACAAGAAAATCCATCTGTAAATAATCACGGTCAATGTTGCGCAGAACATGCATGAGCCAGGTCTCGACCCCACCCCGGTTCATCCCACCTACTATATGAAGAACACGAGTGCATCTCTTTGATACTTGCAGCATATACTATTTCCTAAACCCAACTGCACACACATTACTGGTAAAAACTCGCTCCAGGTCACGTCCACAGATCCTGAAAATGACTCGATGCAACACACTTTCAGCCATAAGACGGATCTTCCCACTATAATGACCTGCCCGTATAGGTACGATTCGACAATTCTGCAGCCCGCCTGCTTGCAATAACTGCAGGAGTGATGGACTTGTAAAACTACGCTGATGGGTAAGATCTATATAACGTGAATATGTACCTGTTAGATTAGCTGCATTAGGTACACGGCAAAAGAAAAAACCGCCTGGTCGTAATGCAGCCCAGGCTGCTTCGACCCACGTTAAACATAAATCTTCGCCTGGAATGTGTTCCAGTACATCGGTACAGAAAATCCCAGCGAATGTATCAGGGTTTTGGTGTAAATAATGCAACCCATCATCACAAATAATCTCTAGGGTCGGTAGTCGACTCCGGGCGATCTCGACTTGTGATCCAGAACTATCGATCCCAACTGGTACAATATTTTTTTGTGCAGCCAGCCAGCTTAACAAAAACCCTGTTCCACAACCTAGATCAAGAACCTTACCATTATGAGGTACTTGAGAAATTAAATCCCCATACATCAGCTGCATACCTTTGAAGTATTTTACTGGAGGCATTTCTGAAATCACATAAGCATTAACACGTTGATAGTGCTCTGCATATTGTTCAATCAGCGTATCATGTAATCGGCTCACTTTTTAGCCTCCTGATCGATAAAAGTATCATGATAGGCACAACACAACTTGCTAGATTAGTAATCATTATAGTCCAGGCAGCTCCCTGTAATCCATGAGCAGGAATGAGTAGTGCTGAACATCCTAGATTAATCATTGTCACCAGCGCATAAGGAGCAATAAAGTAATGAAACATCCTGGTCGCAGTAATGCTATATCCTAGAAAACTACTTACATAACCAATACCTGCTGCCATAACGAGCCACAAAAATACATCTGAAAAGTTAGCGTATTCTGGCCGATAAAGCAGGGTCAAAATTTCGCGGCCCGCTATCGACGCTGCGCACGTTCCTATTGTTCCCAGAAGTACTCCCAACGATACCAACTTAAGAAGCAATCTGTAAAATGCTGACAAATCATTCGCTGCATAATGTTTTGCCAGGCGTGGGCTAGATGACTGCCCCAATGCTGCAATTACGGTGTTTCCTGCCACCATGAGATAGGCCAGCGCAGCAAAAATACCTAGTTCGTACTCGCCAAGATTACGTTCAACAAAGTAGCGCGGGATGTTGGTATTCAGTGAAATCAGCATCATCGCAATACCGAGAGGTAGCGCCAGCCAGGTCAGTCTGGATAGGGTGGATACATTCCAACGTGGATACAATGATCTTTGTGAAACTATGTCTGTGGAAGAAACGTTCTTTGCTGGTGTCTCTCTCCGCAGTACTAATGCCCCACTGCGCAGATCGTAGCCTGCCAGGATCAGTGCCCAGGCCAGTGCCAGTCCCAGCGACCCCCACAGTACGCTATCAGTTAGATATACGATAATACCTAGTGTAATCAACGATAGGAGTCCTTTGAGTATCATTGATTGCGCAATGCGATCCATTCGTTCATGCTGCTGCAACAGCCCATAGAATACATCGCTGAACGCCTCAAATGCTTTTGCCAGGCCCACGGCCAGAATAACCAGTGCTGTTTCAAGGCGATAGCCAGTGAACAACACAATCCCTCCTATGATCAAGAACGCCAGAACGGTGCTAATCAGGCGTAGACCGAGGTAATCCCCAAATTGATACTCTTTGCGTGCATCAGTTGCCTGAACCGCGCGCAGTTGCAAATTCGTCAGCATAATGATCGGTGCTGTCACAGCCAGGCCCAGCGCAAACTGCCCCACCATCTCCGGCGAACCTAGCTTTGCCAGCACCATCAGCATGCCCCACTGGCAGCCAGCGTAGACCACATTGCCCACAAACGTCCAGGAAAAATTCGCCCGTAATGACAGTCCTGGCAATACATTCTTAGTAGTTGCTTTCAAAGCGATGTTATCTTTCATGAGCGCAATGGTGACATAGATGCCAATAGACTAGACCTGATGCTGATACCATCCCAGCGTCCGCTCCAAACCTTCCGCAAAGCGCACCTGCGGCTGGTAGCCGAGCAACTCCTGGGCCTTGCCGATGGCCGCCAGCGAGTGGCGCACATCACCCGCACGGGGTGCCTCGTGCCGTACCTCCAGCGCCTGACCCGTCAGTTCGCGTAAAATCGCCACCACGTCCAGCAGCGTCGTCTGCGCACCATAGGCAATATTAAAGGTGTGTCCACTCGCCTCTGGCGCAGCAGCAGCCAGCAGGTTGGCCTGCACCACATCGGCCACAAAGGTGAAATCACGCGATTGCTGTCCATCGCCATAGATCAGGCACGGCGCGCCGCGCCAGGCGGCCAGACAGAAGCGGGGAATAACACCCGCGTAGGAGGAGTACGGATCCTGCCGGGGGCCAAACACATTGAAGTAGCGCAACGCTACCGTCTCCAGGTCAAAGAGTTGGGCGAAGCTCCCGGCGTACTGCTCGGATGCTAGCTTGCTGATCGCATACGGCGAGCGCGGGCTAGTCGCCATCATCTCTACCTTCGGCAGCGTCGGCGTATCGCCATAGACCGACGACGACGACGCCACGACGACCCGCCGCACGCCCGCGTCACGCGCCGCCAGCAGCAGCCGCAACGTCCCGGTGCTATTCACCTCGTGCGAGGTGAGTGGGTCGGCAACCGAACGTGGCACCGAGGGCAGCGCCCCCTGGTGGAAGACCAGGTCAACACCGTTCACCGCCTGGGCGACCGCATCCGGATCACGCAGATCGCCCTCAACCAGCTCGATCTGATCCTGCACCGCGACCAGGTTCTCACGCCGACCGGTGCTAAAGTTATCCAGCACGCGCACCGTATCGCCGCGTGCCACAAGCGCATCCACGAGGTGGCTCCCGATAAAACCCGCCCCGCCGGTCACCAATACCCTGGTCATAGCCCACGCTCCACCTGATTGGATCTTATACGTTGTGTCATAGCGCGTCGCTGGTCAAGCATAGGGGAATCACGAAGCCCACGAAGAGGCGCAGAATTGCCGAGCGCCACCAGCCATTCGTTGGCCGGGTGAGGCGCAGGATTGCCGGGCACCACCGGCCATTCGTTGGCAGCGAGCAGGGCGCAGCAGCGGGGGGACACGGCGTGGCCGCCAGTAGCCATCTGCCGCTGCTGACGTCCCTACATGCTACATACGTTGGCAGGGTGCCAGATCACAAGACGCACCACGCCGCCGCCACACCACCGCCCATTCGTGTATTCGTTCCCCGTGCGTTGGGCAGCGCGTCGCTGGTGATAGCGAGCAGGCGCAGCAGCGGGGGGACACGGCATGGCCGCCGGTAGCCATCTGCCGCTGCTGTCACCCCTATATGCTACATACGTTGGCAGGGTGCCAGATCACAAGACGCACCACGTCGCCGCTACACCACCACCCATTCGTGTATTCGTTCCCCGTGCGTTGGCAGAGCGTCGCTGGTGATCGCATAGCCTATTCGTTTATCCGTTGGCAGGAGCGGGCAAAGCGCAGCAGTGGGGGACACGGCATAGCCACCGGTAGCCATCTGCCGCTGCTGACGCCCCTACATGACGCTTTCCGACCCTTTGCGTCTCTGCCCCTTTGCGCCCCGGCGTTACATCAAGATACCGAACGACGCACACTGCGCCCCTTGCCCCGTGTCCGCCGCTCACGCTTCGGGGCGGGCACCGGGGATAGATCGGCAGCCAGCGGCGAGTTGCCGGTGGGTTCGAGCAGATGCGCTTCCACCTCGACCTCATTCAACCGGCCCATAAACTCCAGCAGAATACGCACCCGCTCGGACGGGGCCGGCGGGCCAACGAAGACCGCCTCCAGGCCGCACAGCGGGCCACCTGTTAGCCGCACCGCCTCGCCAGGCTGGAAGGTATGCGGCGGCAGCCCACCCACGTCGTTCAGTGCCTCCACGCGCTGGTACAACCCACGAATCACCGCCGCTGGCACGGGCTGCGGGCGCTCGTCAAAGCTCACCAGGCGCAGCACTCCTGGTGTCGCATTAATCGCACTGAGGGCTACCTGATCCAGATTCGCACGGATAAACAGATAGCGCGGAAACAGCGGTGCTGGCTGCAAAACCCCACGAAAGCGCTGCGGCACCTCGGGAAGATACACTGTCAGGCCGAGGCGCTCATGCAGCGCCGCCGCCGCCGGGCGCTCCTTGAGCGGCAGCGAGTGGACGACGTACCACTCCGACTGGCCCGACGCAACCGTCGGTTCCTGGGCCAGTGCTGCCTGGTTAGGCGCACCCTCATCGTTTGCCATTATCCACTCCTTTCAATCACTCTGCCTGGCGGTTCCTGGTTTAACGCAAAGACGCAAAGATGCAGAGACCAGAAGAGACCGTACCACAGTGGTATGATGGTTTCGGGATGCATCGCCACCCCAGAGATTGTAGCATACCCTCCCGATCAAACCCTTTGCGCCTTCGCCACTTCGCGCCTTTGCATTAAAACAAGAGACGTAGTCGCATCCGCGCCGCCCACGCTCCGCCACTCCAGCAGCTTGCCAGAGCAAAACGGGTCGTATGCCTTCCGGTCGGAGCGAAAGCTACAACGTACCGGAATAATTTCACCAGTGACAGGCTACAGGTGACAGGTTTTGCTGTTATCTGTCTGTCCTCTATCCCCTATCCCCTGTCCGCTGAAGACGTGAAGACGTCTCACACCTCACGCCGCGCATCGTGGGCGTGTTCTTTGCCATTGACACTGGTGCCGTTGTGCTGGGGAGGCCGGGCGTGATCATGGGCCGTATGACCATGACGCTTCGACGGCTCACCAGTGCGGCGTGGCTGCCGGCCGTCGCCGTAGTAGTAGTACTGGTAATAGTCGTCATAGCCACCGTGTGTGGCGCTTACCCGGTTAAGAATCACGCCCAGCACCCGTGTCCCTGACTGTAACAACTGCTCCCTGGCCCGGCGCAAAGCGCTGGCACGGGTAGCCGAGGCCTGTACCACCAGCAGCGCCGCGTCGCAGGCACGGGCCAGCAGCGTCGCATCTGTCACTGCCAGGAGTGGCGGGCTGTCGAATAGCACAATATCAGCATGCGTCTGCAGCTCGGCGATCATATCGCCCATACGCCGCGAGCCGAGCAGTTCGGCTGGATTGGGCGGCAGCGGGCCACTGGGCATCAGGCGCAGGTTGGTAACACTGGTTGGCACGAGGCAATCCACCAGCGCCGCCTCGCCGGAGCGCAGCAAAGCGGTGGTAAAGCCACGAATGTTTGTGCGCTGAAAGAACTTGTGCAGCGATGGCCGCCGCAGGTCAGTATCGACCAGTATCACCCGCTTGCCCGTCTGTGCCAGCACAATTGCCAGATTCGCAATCGTCGTACTCTTGCCCTCGGTCGGGCCACTGCTGGTCACCACCAACGTGCGCAGCGGGTCGCCGCGACTGGCAAACTCCATATTGGTGCGCAACAGGCGGTAGGCCTCGGCAATCGGGGAGCGACTACTGATGGCTGGCACCAGCGTTTCCGGCAGATCCTTAGCGCGGATCTGCGCAATCGTCGCCAGCGTTGGCAGTTCGGTCAGGGCTTCCACTTCCTCACGCGACTTGACCGAGTCGTCCAGATATTCGAGCAAAAACACCCCGCCCACCGCCAGCAGTGCGCCCACCAGCGCCGCAAGGAGCGTGTTCGTCAACGTGCGCGGCCGGATTGGATTGCGCTGGGGCACCGCTTCCTCTATCACGCTCACGCTATCGGTCGTCTGCGCTTCGGCCAGACGCACCTTCTCAAAACTTTCGAGCAACGAGGTATAGCTCCCGCGCTGTTGTGTGAGCAAGGCCTGCAGGCGATCTTGCTCATCACGGCGAAACGGATCATTGGCGGCCTGCAGATCGGCGATTTGCGCCTGGGTAGTATCAATATCAGCCTGAAGCCGGGCCAGTTCCTGCTCCAGGTTCTGTTTGGAGGCCGCATAGCGACTGGACTGCAAGTCACGGTTCTGCTCACTGAAAACAGCAACGATTTCGTTGGCAATATCAGCCGCACGACGCGGGTCGGGATCTTCGACGGTGACAACGATAAACTGGGTGTCGCGCACGGCGGTGACACGCACACGACTGGCGAGGCGGGTAGCATCCATGTCGAGCGCCAAGTTATGAATAACCTCCTCTAGCACAGGACGTTTGCGCAACCATTCGGCGTAGGTGCGCGCCAGGCGCTCACTGGTCAGGATGGTGTTGTAGTCAAACGAGCTGCTGCTGGCTGGAGCTTGATTGATGAGCAGGGTCGTCGATGCCTGGTAAATTGGCGTGGTATAGCGGCTGACGCCAAACGCTGCTCCACTCGCCAGGATCGTCCCGATCACAATGAGCCACGCCCAGCGCCACAACAATGCTGCATATCGCTTCAATTCCACGCTATCGCCTCTTCCGTATTCGCACTATTACGACAACGAGACATCCCCTGGGATGGAAGGCTCGGTGCGGCATTGCTTCTCCCAGGGATGAACGTACGCGGGGGTCGTAGGCCCCCGCACCCCTGCCGAGATGAAGTCTCGTTGGAGTATGATGATATCGAAATCGTTAAAAATTATCTTCAGCGAGATAACAGTGTTATGTCTACATTATATAGACGGAATTGCTATAAACAACCCCTATAGATTACAGAGAAATGACAAAAAAGCAAGGAACTTGCTAACAGTCGTAGTTACCGGTAGTACCTCTGGCCTGTTAGTGCAGGGTATACAGGACATACAGAGCGTATAAATCTATCAAAACACCGGTTTTCTGTACTATAAAGCATTTAATCAACCTGATAAACATCAAAACACACGATTATCATAATCAAAAAGACCTGAGAGTTCTTGTATTATCTATTTTTTAGGTATTTTACAAGCGTTTAACAGAAATTTATTGTTTATTATAGCAATCTTATAGCAATCCTATTACAATACGACAACGAGACATCCCCTGGGGAGGAAGGCGTGGTGCAGCTTCAACCCGCCGAAACTACCGTATCTGGAACCATATGCGGGGGCCTGCGGCCCCCGCGCCCCGGCTGCGGTAAAGTTTCGTTGTAATAATAATTACAAACCTGGACTCCGATGTACCATTCGTCGCACATGATCACTCACACAAACCTTCTTTTTCGTGTTCGGTATACGTCCTTTTACAGGAAGTACGTGGTGAGCCTCCGACCCGTGAACAGGTGGGCTACTGGTGCACAAAGCCTGTCTTCACGGGCTGATCGGTAGCCCGCGTAGGCGTAGGCGGGCTTTGCGCCGGTCGCCCGACGTTCCGGCGTCCGGGCGACCGGCGTGCCACCAGCAGGGACGTGCGTGCGGATCACAACTTTGAATCCGATCTCGTGCTATACTACCTACAACTTCTAATTAACACGTTAAGAATCGAGGATGATTGGAACCAACTATGGACATTACTGAATCTATTCATCGCGCCGCCGCCGCACTTTTCCAGGCCGATGCAGTGCTGATTACCGCCGGGGCCGGGATGGGGGTTGACTCTGGTTTGCCGGACTTTCGCGGTAATCAAGGCTTCTGGAAGGCCTATCCACCTATCGCCCGTCTTGGCCTGTCGTTCAGTGAAATGGCGAATCCCATGTGGTTTGAACGCAACGCACCGCTGGCGTGGGGCTTCTATGGACATCGGCTCAATCTGTATCGGCAGACAGTACCCCATGCTGGCTTTCGCCAGTTGCTGGAACTGGTCAACCAAAAAAAAGGTGGCTACTTCGTCTTCACGTCAAATGTTGATGGTCATTTTCAGGACGCCGGATTTGACGAAGAACGTATTGCAGAATGTCATGGCTCTATTCACTTTTTTCAGTGCTGCCAACCATGCCATCAAAAAATTTGGGATGGGCGCCATACACGCATTGTGGTGGATGAAGAGACCTTGACGGCCCGTGATCCGCTGCCACGCTGTCCAAAGTGTGGTAGTGTGGCACGTCCAAATATCTTGATGTTTGGCGATTGGGCCTGGGTTTCCGACCGCACCGATCGGCAGAGCCAGCATTTGCAACGCTGGCTCCAGGAACTGACCATTCAGAAGCTGCGACTGGTGGTGATCGAGATTGGCGCTGGTGAGTCTGTCCCGACGGTACGGATGAAGTCCGAGCATGTGGCCCGTACTCACAAAGCACCGCTGATCCGCATCAATCCTCGCGATTATCGCGTTCCACATGGACAGATTGCACTACCGCTGGGGGCTGCCGAGGCCATTGAACGCATCTATCGTGCTATCCGTGAGGGAATGGTGTCATACCCGACCCCAACGAGCGGATATCGCTCCAGGGATTAGACCGCATGGAACCGATTCTTGTCACTGGTCATCGCAATCCTGATACTGACGCCGTCTGCTCGGCGCTAGCCTATGCCAATCTCTATCAATGGCAAACTGGGATGCAGACGGTGGCCTGCCACCTCGATGAACTTGCGCCTGAGACAGCCTGGTTGCTTGACTATCTTCAGCTCGCAGCACCGCGCTCGATCAGCGATGTCTATCTGCGCGTGGCCGACATTATGGAAACACGGATACCCGTCCTCCAGGCCAGCCATACCCTGCGCGAGGCCGGGCACCTGATGCAGGATTACGCGGTGCGAGCGCTCCCCGTGGTGAACGAACATAGACGGCTGATTGGCTTGATCCAGAGTGATACGCTGGCGACACACACACTTGACCAGCTGCAACTACCCGAAAAGATCGATCTGCCTGTCAACCTGATCCAGCGTATGCTGGAGGCACAACTCCTGGTCGGTGATGCAACGACTATATTGAATGACCGGGTCTGGATCACCACTATGACGGCAGAAACAGCACGAGCGACAATCGGTGACGGTGACATTGTGATTGTGGGCGATCAGCCAGACGTGCAACAGGCTGCGCTAGTGGCCAGGGCAGCCTGTCTGATTATCACTGAGGGTGCCGCGTTGGATGCTGCACTGCTGGCACAGGCTACTATGCAAGATACGGTGGTATTGCAGACGCAGCATACCCCCTTTGCTGCTGCATTACTGCTCCAGCAAAGCATTCCGGTTGAGCGCATGATGGTGCGTGATCTGACCTCCGTGACGCTCACGCTCGATACGCCACTGCATGAGGCAAAGGCCCAACTGCGGCGTAGTAACCTCGCCGGTCTGGCCGTGGTTGACGATGACGGTCTCCTCCATGGCTTGCTCTTGCGCCGCCACCTGACCGAGCAGGTGCAGCGTCAGGTTATTTTGACAGATCATAACCATCCTGACCAGGCGGCACCGGGGATTACCGAAAGCCAGATCATTGCCATCATTGACCATCACAATCTAGGTGGCTTGCAGACGCTGCAACCGCTGTTTATGTACTGTGAGCCAGTCGGGTCAACCTGTACCCTGATTGCCGAACTGTATCGCCAGATGCATGCACCACTCGCACCTGCGCTGGCCGGGGCTATGCTCGGGGCCATACTCTCCGACACCGTTCACTTTCGCTCGCCCACGACGACACACCGTGACCGATCTATCGCCGACTGGCTGGCTGCACAGAGTGGGCAGACGATCGATGATCTGGCACGACGCCTGTTTCGGGCACGACTGCCTGATCCAGTCCCACCACCAGAGTGGTGGGTCAATCAAGATCTCAAGATCTTCACCTTCGGCTCGACGCGCCTGAGTATTAGTCAGGTCGAACTGGCGCATGTCCGTGAAGTGATGCCCACGCAAGCGGTTCTGTGTGACGCACTGGCGAATCTGGTAACGACTCATCACCTGACCAGTGCGTTCATGTTGCTGACCGATATTCTGGAGCAGGGCAGTATTTTACTGGCTGCAAACCAGGCCGGGGCAACACTGGCCGCACGCGCCTTTGGCCGCGCTCTGACGAATGGACAACTGGTTTTGCCAGGGGTCATGTCGCGCAAGAAGCAGGTTGTGCCAGCACTGGCCGCCGCGCTCAACAGTCCTTGACGACGTAACGCAAAGCAACGACTGAAGTCGTTATTACGACGCAAAGCAACAACTGAAGTCGTTATTACAATGAGCTTTGAGCCATGGTTCATACATAAATCGAAAGTAAAAGCCTATGTCTCTACGCATACGATTGACACTCTACTATACCTGCTTCTTTGCGATTGCCCTGGTACTGCTGCACATCGGCACTTTTATAGCCGTCCAGCGCACCCTACTGCGCGGCGTTGAGAGTGACCTGCAAGCTGGTGCCGAACAACTGGAAGCGATCTATCGTGCTGGTGGTTTGGAAAAGATTATCACGCCTACCGGGGAAGTGGGGGTGGTGGTGCGCGGCGAGTTTGCGCAAGTCTTTAGTAACCCCAACCTGTTTGCCCAGGTATTTTCGGCCCGAGGGCAGTTGTTAGGCCGTTCGCCCGACTTGGGCGAACATGATCTGCCGCTGCCTGCCCAGGCACTGGAACTGTCACCGGAGACGATGCTCTATGTTCGACACGAGATGCAGGGGACGCAATTGCTGGTGTTAATTACGCCCCTGACATTGACCAGTAGCGGGCCGATCGTCGGCTATCTGCAAATCTCGCGTTCCCTGGCTGATGTTGAACACACACTACGGCTGCTGCTCCTGATCCTGACCGGCGGCGGCGCAATTGCCCTGTTTGGGGCGGCAATGGGTGTCTTCTGGCTGTCGCGGGCCGCGCTCTCGCCCATCGAGCAGGTGGCCCACACGGCTCAGAGCATTGTCCGTGCCGAAGACCTGGGCCAGCGCGTACCGGTGCCCAATTCACCAGATGAACTGCAACGCCTGACGATTATTATTAATGATTTGCTTGGGCGACTCGAAGCGCTGTTTACCACCCAGCGCCGCCTGATCGCCGATGTCTCGCACGAACTGCGCACCCCCCTGGCGGCCATGCAAGGCAACCTGGAAATTTTGAGCCGGGGTGCCCATCGTGATCCAGAGTTACTGCAGGAATCACTGACCGATATGCGGCGTGAGACGACCCGCCTGATACGCATGGTCAACGATCTGTTGCTGCTGGCTCAGAGCCAGTCGGGTGTGCAGATCCGGCAGGAGCCCGTTGAACTGGATACGCTCCTGCTCGAAATTCATCGTGATTTGCGCGCTCTGGCGGGTGACGTTGCGCTGCGGATTGGGGCGGAAGACCAGGTGGTGGTGATTGGTGACCGGGATCGGCTCAAACAGGCGTTGCTTAATCTGGGCATCAATGCCTTGCAGCATACACCATCTGGCGGCAGCATCACCCTCAGCCTGGAGCGGGTTGATGACATGGCCTGCCTGGCCGTGGCCGACACGGGCACAGGTATTGCTGCTGAGGACTTGCCGCATATTTTTGAACGTTTTTACCGCGCTGACCGTTCGCGTTCACGCTATGGTGGCGGCGCAGGATTGGGATTGGCGATTGTGCAGTGGATTGCCGAAGCGCATGGGGGCGAAGTTACAGTGAACAGTGTACTGGGGCATGGGAGCACGTTTGCGCTCTGGTTGCCATTGCCCCCAGTACACTCTTCCGACACAGTGTATTGGAACGGGGTACCGTTGGAACAGTTGCCGGTTGAGGCGTTAGAACATTAAATCAGCAGGGTGCCCCTGTACACCAGACGGCATTTCTCAACTATACGCTGGATCATCGCTCGTATATATATACGTGAATACAACGATGGCATCAACCCCGGTGCATATGCGGCCATCACTGCCTATGTCGCCCGATCTGGTCGCAGGCGCCTGATGGAGATCACCGAGTGTCTGCTCCGCAGGGCACCAGGGGCGCTATGGGCAGCTTCATAACGCTTGCCGGTTACGGCATTCGGCCTCAAGCGCACATCTGACTCGCTTGTATTCGTCTTCAATACGCTGCAATATTTCACTCGCAGCCGCCATGCAATCGGGGTCACTCAGCACCTCCAGCTCATGGCACAGGCTGACAATCGTCCTGGCACCAATGCTGGCGCTACTGCCTTTCAATGTGTGTATCGACTGACGTAACCATGGAACATTGTGTGCTGTAATTGCCATGCGTATGGCTGCTAAAAATTGTAGCGTATCCACAATATAAATATCAATCAACTCACTCAGAAAATTCGGCTCTGCTGCAGTCAGTAGACGCAAATTATTGATCACCCGTTCGTCAAGCAAACGGTCATTGCCAGCCCCCACTGAGTTATCCATATGTATGTCACCTTAATAAACTATGTGCAATTTCGACATCGGCAAGAGTATCCTATATTTTTCGCTCTTTTGCAGGGATTCCAGTCGTAAGAATTCGCACGACATAGTTGCACATCCCGCCTATCTCGAGTATGATACGAGGATGAGAGGCGGATCGGGCTATACCAGGAGGAGCAAAGGCTACGTTGGGGCATTCACGTCCGGCACTGGCAAGCGGATATTGTATGTTGCGCAACAGTGTGTTCTGTACACTCCCTGGTTCTGTCCTGACGGTGGTACTCTTGATCATCCTCACCTTGAGCCTGATGGTACTGGGGGCACGCTTTGCCCGGCCTTTCCTACATATTAACATTGATGGCAATAATGATCAGCGCTTTCTGGCTCGTTTTCACGCAGTCGAATATAACGAGCTTGAAGCCTATCGCTGGTCACAACCGGTTGCCAGCATCTTTCTGTATGGCTTTGACGGGCGTTCGGCCCTGGTCGATCTCCGATTAACCTCACCCCGGCCACCGGACATTACCAATGCAACCGTAACAATGCAGGTGGGACAGCGTGATCTGGGAACATTCGCCATCGCTCCTGAACGCAACTGGCGCCGCTATTACGTTCTTGTGCCCACACACGCCAGCGGCGATACGGCGCTGGTGTTGCGGAGCAACGGCTTTCAGCCCGGTTATCCCGATACACGTGAGCTAGGGGTGGCATTGAGCCAGCTTATGGCCTGGCCGGTCAATGGGCGATCAGCGTTTCCACTGCCACAGCGGGCGTTGTTCCTGCTGTCGTTGCCGGTGCTGGCCTGGCTGCTTCTGCGACACAGCACCGGGCGGCCAGCGCTGGCTGCGAGTGTGGGGGGTATGCTGGCAATTGTCGCCGGTCTGGCTGCCGCCTATCCATTGACTGCTGGCTATCTCCTGCCCACCACCTGGTGGCCCTGGTGGCCCTTTCTGCCCTTCCTGATCCTGATAGGCATACCGCACGCATGGCAGTTGTTGCATAAACATACCTCGTTTGCCCCCTGGACAGGCCCGGGAGTGATCACCATCGCAATCCTCGCCTTGCGTCTGGGAGCAAACGTAACGCCGGGTCTGTTGCTCTTGCTCGCAGGCACGCTGCTGACCCTGGCTGGCATAGCTCCGGCAACCAGCCCCATCCAGCGTCTGCAGGCCGCGTTTCCTGGCGGCTGGCGCGGCGAAATCACGGTTTTGATCGGCATCACCCTGCTGGCGCTGGGGCTACGGCTGTATCAACTCGATGTTTTGCCCGCCGGTCTGTGGCGTGATGAAGCGCGGCATGGCCTGCTGGCACTACGCATCTGGCAGGAGCCAGCCTTCCGCCCGATCTATGTTGTCGGCGGTGCCGATCTCCCGGCGCTGCTGTTCTACCTGATGGCCCCGGTGGTGGGCATATCCGGGCCGCATGTCTGGAGCGCCCGCCTGGTCAGCGCCGTAGCTGGTGGCCTGACACCGCTGGCGCTGTGGTGGGCCGCCCGCCCGCTGGTAGGGCCGCACGTGGCATTGACCAGCGCGGCCCTGCTGGCATGGGCTTCGTGGAGCCTGAGCATGAGCCGCTGGGCTTTTCCCGCCACACTCGATCCGCTGTTTATGCTGACAGCGGTGGGATTGATGTGGCGGGCGCTCACACGCGTTATCCCTGACTCGTCGCCTGCAACCGCACCACCCTGCACCACCCGCCCGCTGCCCACAGCGATCATTCTAGCCGCACTGTCCGGGGTATGCGCTGGACTGGCAGCCTATACCTATCATACCGGGCGCATGGGGCCGATCACACTTGCCGCGCTGACGTTCTTATGCCTTGGCAGCACGCCCCGGTACTGGCAACGGGCAACCCCACTCCTGGCAGCGGCAGCGCTGGCTGGACTGCTCACGCTGCTGCCGCTACTGCACTTTATTGCCAATGATTGGGATGGCTACAACCGGCGCGTGTCCAATGTCTCTGTCCTCGATAGCGATAGTACCACCATGCGCGCACCGCTGTTGCTGCTGCTCCACAACACCGGGCGCTATCTGCTGATGTGGCATGTCGCCGGTGACCGCAATGGGCGTCACCATGCACCAGGCGCACCCATGCTCGATCCGCTCAGTGGCATGCTGCTTGTGCTAGGCCTGGGCGTTGCCATCATGTACCGCCACTCTCGTGAACTGGCCGTGGTGCTCCTGCTGCTGGTATGCAATCTTGTACCAGGACTCCTCAGCGGAAATGCACCACATGCTATGCGCTCGATTGGCGTGCTGGCTCCGACCTGTCTGCTGGCAGGACTGGGGCTGACCGTGCTCTGCACGTATCTGCCCCGTCCGAACATCGCCCCCCACCGACAGATCGGCGGCTGGTGGCTACCAGTCGGTTTCCTCGCCGGGAGTCTGCTGTTCAACACCTGGCTGTACTTTGGCCAGATGGCCCACGACCCGGCGGTCTACAACGAGTTTTACCCGGCTGAGACGGCTATGGCACGCATTGCCCGCGCTCCCTCTGCCACTGATGACCCGGCGCTGCAGGCGGTGCAGGTTTTTTTGCCGAGAGACGTGGCCCGTACCGACACGGTGCGCTTTTTGACCAGTGGCCTGCGGGTGGAGACCTTTGACGGTACCTGGTTTTCAACTCCACCAGGTGATCAGGTGCTGGTGCTACTGCCCAACACCATATCAGTGGGTGAAACATTGGCAACGCTCCGAGTACGAAACGCGAATGCAAGGCTGATCCCGGTTACGCCGCACTATCTCCAGCAGACACAGCCCCTATTCCAGGCCTATGCGCTGGGTGACGAGGCTGTACGTCTCTTACAACTGGCAATCGAGTAAGATCCAGGCTTCCACCAGAGCTGTGTGCAAACGTAACCGTTCAGGTGGGGTGGTCAGGAAGGGCGTTGCCCCTCCTGGAGTCTCTTCGTTGCGGCCCGTTGTGGCGGCTTCGCCGCCACAACGGGCCGCAACACCGCCGGCGCAGGTACCACCTGAACGGTTACCTTTAACGATTGAGTGTCAATGGCAGATAGACTTTGTAAGCAACGGTATCACCTGTGCTACCGAATAATCCGCTCAATGTCTGCTCTGGCTGTCCAATAAACGCATAGTTGTACTGAATCATATCGCCATCAACATCCTTATCCAGCCACATCACGCGTGTCGCGTCCGCTGGATAGGTATAGTATTCGACCGTTGTCTGGTTATAGTCAAAGTAGGCTTCATAGGTCTGTTGCAAGGTCTGCCCGGCAAACAGCGCACGCACAAACATTTGAAAGGCATTACCATGCCAGTTGGCATAATAGCCTGCGGCACCCATGTCGATAAAAGGCTGGGCATACTCAGCTACCCGACGTTGCGCCTCAGCACTGGTGATCGGCTCCTGGTCGTTACTGGCACTACCAGCCGTAAAGCAGCCATACAACATCACAATCGCATTCGGTGCTAGATGCAGATCGGCCCGAATCTGCGCAGGAGAAACAACACCATTTTTCAAGTTAAAGCCACCGACAGTTGGCCGAGGCAGCAACCCCTGGTAGACGCCGTGTCCGCGATAGAGCAGAAAATGTGCACCCCTGGCGGCGGCGGTGATCTGTGTCCAGTCATTGTCGGGCGTGTAAAATCTATGAACGGTGACGCCATAGGCTTCCAATTCAGCGGCGGCCAGTTCCATATTGGCTTTTTCGCCGCGCGTCCAATTGCCATCGTCACCATCAATCGGGCCAACCAGCAGTACAGCTTTGAGCGGCGGAAGATCGAGGCGTGTCGGTGCTGCGGCGGAAGGCGCAACAATAGCCGTAGGTGCCGCCCCTAACCGGGGCGGCATGGAAGAGACGTTGAACAGAGTTGATTGCGCCTGAACCGGAATTGAGGTTATACTCAGGAGGGTGATCAGTACAAGGCAAAATGCGAGTAAACATCGTGGGAGCTTCATTGTTCTTCCTTGTCTAGAAGTAGGTGGTCTGTTAGACGACTGTTTGAATAATACCACAGCAGTTCATCCCTGTGAATAGGCTGATCAGGTTGAGCAAGGATAGTACTTCTGGTCACAGATATGGTAGGACAATTGGATATCCCCTGGCGCTGGCTGCCATATCAGATCGCGCCAGCAACAGATCAACTGGCGGCGGCTGAGGCACTGCTATCGGGGCTGGGACAGCATACGTGCCCGGCGCTGCGCTGGTACACAACACCCACCCTGGCTCTGGTGCTGGGTACCGGTCAGCGGCCCGACGCGGCTGACCACGCCGCCTGTGCTGCAGCCGGTATCAGCATCCATCGCCGTTCCAGCGGCGGCACGGCCGTCCTGATGACGCCCAATTTTGTAATGCTGGACATCGTGTTGCCCACAGGCCATCCTTTGTACACCAGCGATGTGACCGAGTCCTACCGCTGGCTCGGCAACGTGTGGGTGGCAACGCTGGATCTGCTGGGGCTTTCGGCACAGTTACTGACGATTGCCGAGGCTCGGGCCGATGCGCAGACGCTTGATGATCTGACCCGCTGCGCCTGCTTTGGTGGCCGTTCACCCTATGAGGTAGTGGTGTCGGCCCGTAAGCTGGTGGGATTTTCGCAGGTACGGCGGCGGCAGGGAGCGCTTTTGCAGGCGGGTTTGTATACCACCTGGTCGCCGCGGCAACTGCCAGCACTGCTGGCACTCGCCGCTGACGAGCGAGCACTGCTCACCGAACGATTGGCGACGCGTGTCACCGGTCTGGCTGACCTGCTGGCCCCACCGCCTGATCCACCCACGATTATGGCCGCCTTTGCCACGGCTCTGCAGCGCCTGTACGGAATTACCCTGCAAACAGCGCACTGGAGCACGGCAGAACAGGTAGCCCGCATCCAGGCCATCGCACGGTATGCACCTCTTGATATCACATCTTGAAAGATAGCGTGCATCCATATCCTGGTTTGCGTGACCCTATAGCCCCATCCTGTCAAACTGGATCCAGTCGAGTATTGCACTCTAAAATTTTACAATTCTTTAATAACTCGATAACCTTCCATTAATCATTCGTCTGTACTATAGACGACGCATGTACTCACAGCGCCAGGCATATGAGTATCCTCTGTCTATCAGGCCTATGATGCTGCACTGCAGTGTTCTACATCATCACAGGCTATCACGTTTTTTGAGGCTGAATTTTATAGTAGTGTGTGGAAAGGTAGAAACACCAGTCGTTTGTGCCTTTTACCTGTGACTATTTGACATGGTGCGGCTATCAGCGCCCTATATCGGTGGGTGTCCTGGATGCCATTCTGCTACCAGGCAACAGGCCTGGTTGGGTATATCTACAGATAGCAATGCTTGCTTGATCAGTAAGTAAGGAGAGAAAACGCATGAGTATCTACGACGATCAGGAGAAGAATATCGTCCGTTCAACCGAGGGTCGGGGAGAGACTTTTGCCGAGATTATGCAGCGGCGCATTAATCGCCGTTCGTTTCTACGCGGGACGGCCACCGCTTCCGCTGTATTTATGATTTCAGCCTGTTCGCAGGCTCCGAGTGAGACGGCGACTGTGCCAACGACCGCCCCGGCCACGGCTGCACCCACAACCGCGTCAACTGCGGAACCAACTATGGCTCCCGCCGCTTCTGACTTTACCTTCAGCGCTATTGCACCAAGTCCCTCGACCGAAGACAAAACGGTGGTGCCAGCCGGGTATACGGTTGCAACCCTGCTGCGTTGGGGCGACCCGTTAACTCCCGATGCTCCTGACTTTGATGTCAACAATCAGACTGCTGAAGCCCAGGCGAAACAGTTTGGTTACAACTGTGACTTCATTGGCTTCTTACCGCTACCTGAAGGATCATCCGCTTCCGATAAAGGATTGCTGGTGGTCAACCACGAATATACCAACCCGGAACTGATGTTCCCAGGGTATACTCCCGGTGATCCCACCCAGGAGCAGGTGGATGTGGAGATCGAAGCCCATGGTGTCACCGTGGTTGAGATACAACGCAATGCGAACGGTGAATGGAGTTACAACAAAGGCTCAAAGTATAACCGCCGCCTTACGGGAACCACGCCCATGACCATCTCTGGCCCGGCCGCTGACCACGAATGGTTAAAGACCAGCGCCGATCCGACCGGAAAAGATATTCGCGGTACGCTGAATAACTGCGCGGCGGGCAAAACCCCGTGGGGCACAGTTATTACCGCCGAGGAAAACTTCCACCAGTATTTTGCGAACCTGGATGGCTTGCCCGATGATGATCCGCGCAAAGCCGTCCACAAGCGCTATGGTATCCCATCCGAGGCATCCGAGCGGATGTGGGAGAAGTACCATGACCGTTTTGACGCGACCAAGGAGCCAAACGAGTCTTTCCGCCATGGGTGGGCCGTAGAGCTTGACCCCTACGATCCCACGATGAAACCGGTCAAGCGCACCTGGCTGGGTCGCTTTCGCCACGAAGCTCAGACTTTTGCCGTTACGCCCAGCGGTAGGGTTGCTGTTTATACTGGCGACGATGCACGCTTTGAGTATGTCTACAAGTTTGTCACCAATGGCACCTACAAACCCGGTGATCGCCAGGCCAATATGCGCCTGATGGATGACGGTATGCTGTATGTGGCGAAATTCAATGACGATGGTACCGGCGAGTGGTTGCCGCTCGAATTTGGCAAAGGGCCACTTACCGAGGCCAATGGCTTTACCTCGCAGGGTGATGTGCTGATAAAGACCCGCCAGGCAGCCGATGCACTGGGTGCCACCAAGATGGATCGCCCCGAGGACATTGAGCCGAATCCGGTCAATCAGAAGGTCTACATGGTTATGACCAACAACACGGATCGCGGCAAGGAAGGCAAGCCTGGCCCTGACGCTGCCAACCCACGCGCCGAGAACAAGTTTGGGCATATTATTGAAGTTACCGAAGATGGCAATGACTATGCTGCAACAACGTTTACCTGGGAAATCTTTATGCTGTGTGGCGATCCAGAGGATGACAGCACTTTCTTTGCAGGCTTTGATAAATCAAAGGTCAGCCCGATCGCTACTCCCGACAATATTACCTTTGACTTGAAGGGCAACTTGTGGATTGCAACCGACGGCCAACCAGGAACGCTTAAGCTGAACGACGGCCTGTTTGCAGTTCCAGTCGAAGGCCCCGGACGGGGGCACTTGCAGCAGTTCTTTGCCTCGGTAGCGGGCAGCGAGGTTTGTGGGCCAGAGTTTACTCCGGATAACAAGTCGCTGTTCCTGGCGATCCAGCATCCAGGGGAAGGCGGCACCTTTGAGGAGCCAGTCAGTAACTGGCCCGATGGTACGCAGCCAGTCAAGCCCAGCGTGATTGCCATCCGCGCCAACAACGGCGGAGTAATTGGACAGGCTTAAACCTACACGTCCTGGCACCAGCGACAAATAGAAACCAGGATAGAGAAAACAGAGTATAGAGTACAGGGGATTCTGTTTTCTATCCCCAAACAGGGAGAGAATCGAGGAGCGAGGAATGAGAGGAGAGAGGAGAGAGGAGAGAAGCAAGAAGCGAGAGCAGAGAACCTCACTCCTCTTTCCTCCCGGATCCTAAGATCATACCAGTACAAGGATGGCTATGTTCATCAGATATGCAGTTATAGGCCTGCTGATTATGTTCGAAATACTGTCGATTGCCACCTGTAGTAGTCCACGTCCCGCACGCATAGTGCAAAATACGGCTGGTACGACCAGGGCTACACCAACGAGGGTACAGACCGCCACAGCCACATTGTCGGCAGCAACCACCACTCCACATGCCAACGATGCTGTCCTTAACCCGGCCTTAGTAGCCAATGAAAATTGCATGATTTGTCATGATCTCCACCCGGCTTCTGTCGTCGCTATGGAACACGAACGCCACCCCCGCTGCAACTCGTGTCACAGCGGATCGCCACTTCAGATCGGCTGTCCCAGTTGCCACAGCATGCACCGGGTAGACGCCGGGCATCCTATGGATCCGCACCTGGGCTGCGAAACATGCCATACGGTTGTGCCATGATCTCCAGCAGCCGACACAGAGAGCCGCGTTCCCCAGGGTGTCAGGAGTTGGGTGCGTCACCTTTGCCGCTGCCGACGTACATACGCGAACTCGAGCATGGGCACAGGCAACTGCCATAGGAAAAACCAGCGACGCAGTTTGACCCAGAAGCTCGCTCGCCACGGTTCTGCAATGATCTCCGCAACATTGCATGCATGCGCTTCCCTCGGTATAATGCATGCCGAACAGATTCTACTCCGTAAGACAAAATTCATAGAAACTTTACCGTTGCGAAAGACGCTATAACCACAAACGTCTTTTGTCGTTACTCTATCGGATTATGTCAAAACTGGATATTTGAAACCTTGTCTAAGAAGCCATCTGAATAAGGGAGAGTATGCGGGCTTTGCCCGGCACGGTTTGTCCACCGTAGACAGCAACCGGGTTTCCGGAGGATGTGTTCTGACCGTCAATATGGCGGTAGCATGGTGGCCGCACACCATACCCCTCTTCAGACCGGCTCTAAGAAATGTAATGCTGCGATGTGCGAAGCTCTGACGAATCAGCCACCCAATATAGATATAGTCGATGCGTTGCATGAAACATGGCCGCGTATATCTGAACTGATTGCGGAACTCGACGAAGATCAGCCCTACGAAACACGCATCGGACGCCTCCGACACATTGGTGCCGTCTGGTATGCCCAGGGCGCTTCAGCCGAGGTACTGACCGAACTAGGATTATCGCTGGCTCAGCGCATGCATATGTCGCAGGGCGTGGTGGTTAGCGAGCTATTGCTGGCCTATGGTGCTGCACAGGAAGAACAGCGCACCCGTGAGTGGGAGTCGCACCTGCTGGCGCGCGTGGCCGAACTGGATGGTTTGCACCAGATTATTGCCGCCGCAAACTCGACGCTTGATCTGGATTCCTCGCTACAAACGGTGGTCGAAACTGTGGCCCAGGTGGTCGGTGTTGAAGTCTGCTCAGTGTATTTGCACGACAAGCACCGCGATGAACTGGTGCTGCGCGCTACCAGCGGTCCTAACCAGGCGGTGGTCGGTCAGGTAACCGTGCGCGTGGGCCAGGCAGTCACCGGGTGGGCGGCGCAACTGGGGCACCCGGTACCTGTACGCGACGTGTGGCAAGAGCCGCGCTTTATGCTGGAGCCACAACTGGGGGAAGAACCGTTACGCTCTATGCTGGCTATTCCCATTCTGCTCTTCAGTGCCGAGCGCTTCCAATTTAGCCCCGACCAGCTGCAAGGCGTGATTTGTGTTCAGACTCGTGGCCCACGTGACTTTATGCAGGAGGAGATCAACTTTGTGGAAGTTGCGGCTGGCGAACTGGCCTTCTTTATCGCCAATGCCCAGCTGTATCAACAGACAGACGAACGGCTGCATCAGAAGATACGTGAGTTGACCACACTGCAACAGGTCTCCAAACGGATCGCCGAGCAACTGGGGCTACGCGAGGTACTCAACCTGATTGTCGAAAAAGCGGTTGAGCTTGCTAAGGTTGATCGCGCCGATATTTTTCAGAGCGGCGAAGATGGCACGATGCAACTGGTGGCCAGCTTTGGTGGCAACAACCCGCAGAGCGAAGGCGTCCTCAGTTTTATCACTCAGACAGTGCATAACGGGCGATCACTGGCAGTAGTGAATGCCTATCAAGACTCCCGCTTCCCCGAACTGGCACAGATTGCTGCGCGTGAAGGCTTTCACTCGCTGTTCTGTATGCCACTGCATGCACGTGAACGCACAATTGGGAGCGTGTGCCTCTATACCCGCGAACCGCATCACTTTGATTACGAACAGGTGCGCCTGTTAAGCACGTTTGCTGATGAAGCGGCAATTGCGATAGAGAATGCGCGACTGTATGATGAGAGTTTGCGGTCACTGGCGGTCAAATCGGCTATGCTGCAAGAGATGCATCACCGTGTGCGCAACAATTTGCAGACGATCTCGGCTTTGCTGGCGATGCAATTACGTCGCCTCGACCCGGCCAGCCCTGGCGCGAAAGCTCTGCGCGAAAGCGCGGCACGTATCCAGTCGATTGCCGCCGTGCATAACCTGCTCTGCCGCGAAGACGTGGGCATAACAACGGTCGAGGCCGTCGCCCGCCAGGTGGTAGAGAGCGCCCGCACCAGCCTGGTCGCCATCGAACGCCCCGTCGATTTTAGGGTTACAGGCGATGGGGTTAAGATCGGTTCACGTAATGCGACAGTACTGGCACTCACGATTAACGAACTGATCAGCAATGCCCTCACGCACGGCCTGTCAGTTGAAGGCGGGCGAGTTGAAATCGAGGCCAGGGTGCAGGATGGACTCATTACGTTGGAGATCCGCGACGATGGCCCGCTGCATCCGCGCCCAACCGAATCTCAGCCCAGTAGCGGGTTGGGGTTGCAAATAATTGAAACCCTGGTCACGGATGATCTGGGGGGCACTTTTGATCTGGTCTATACGCCTGGGGATGAGTGGATGCGAGCGATTGTGCGGTTCCCGCAGCCAATGCTCGACACTGAAACCGAGGGGGTTTAGGCCAGCGGTGATGCGAGGATGCGGGGATGCGGGTTCGTTGCATCCTCGCATCCTCACCTCATCGCCTCGTCGTCTCTACCAACGCCCGTAAGGTGGTCGCCACCTCTGCACGTGGCACACTGCGTTGCTCGCCACTACCCAGATCTTTCAGCACCACTTCATCGCGTGCCAGGTCATTAGGGCCTTGCACCAGCACATAGCGAATGCCTTTGCGGTCAGCTTCCTTAAATTGCTTGCCCAGCCCGGCGTTAGCATCAAGCGCGGTAATCACGTTCAAGCCGGCACTGCGTAGCTCCTGGGTCAACTGCAAGCTGGCAGCTATCTGTTCGGAACCAAAAATCGTCACAAACACCTGGGCCGTGGTTTGCAACCGTGGCCCCAGCCCCAGTTCTTCCATCACGTCATGCAAGCGGTCAATCCCAAAGGCTAGTCCGACTGTCGGCACCTGACGATGAGCAAACAGGCCGATCAGTTCATCATAACGCCCGCCCCCCAGCAATGATCCCTCTGGCCAGTGGCTCGAAATCGTCTCGAACACGGCCCCGGTATAGTACGAGAGGCCCCGTGCCAGACGCGGCGCAAGCGCGTAGCGTTCGGATGACACGCCCATCGCCTCCAGATGGGAGACTATCGCCCGGAGATTCGCCAGCGCAGCCAGGGCACGTTCGTCGCCTTGCAAACGGTGGCCTAACTCAGCCAGAACTGACTCGGCCTGCCCCTCCAGCAGTACCATTTCTAGGATGCGTGTCGCAGCCGCGTCCGTCACACCACTACACAGCAACTCCTCGCGCACCCCATCGGTGCCAATCTTATCAAGCTTGTCGATGGCTCGATAGACTGCGCTGGCGGCAATGTCATCCAGGCCACTGGCGCGGGCAATGCCACCCAGCACCTGGCGATGGTTGATCAGGGTCGTGAAAGCCGGAAAACCAAGCGCAGCCAGGGCATCGGTCAGTACGAGCACAATCTCGGCATCGGCCAACGGCGAGTCACTGCCAACAATGTCCACATCGGCCTGCCAGAACTCGCGGTACCGTCCACGTGCTGGCCGCTCGCCGCGATAGCTCGGGCCGATCGCATAACGACGCCAGGGTAACGCAAGCTGGCCGGCATATTGCGCCACCACCCGTGCCAGGGGCACCGTCTGATCATAGCGCAACGCCAGCTTGCGCCCCCCATGATCTTCAAAACGGTAGATCAGCTTCTCGTCATCGCCCAGCTTGCCCTCCAACGTCTCGGCATATTCCGCAACCGGCGTCGCCAGCGGCTCAAAACCGTGCCGTTCAAAGACACCCGTCAGGGTATTGATAATGTACTGCCGCAGCAGCATCGCCTGCGGCAGGTGGTCGCGCATCCCTTTGACATTCTGGGGTTTTTGCATCATACTTTTTTATACCCTTACATTCGCATGTTCGCACTGATGATCACCAAGCAGTTGCCCACAGGCAGCAGCGATTTCGACCCCGCGCTCAACCCGCACAGTGCAGGGAATATGCTGGTCTTGCAACACCTGCTGGAAAGCCAGAACGCGCTTGCGTTCGGAACGGCCCAGCGGTGTACCGGGGATCGGATTCCAGGGGATCAGGTTGACATGGTACAGCAGGGGCTGTCTGGCCGGTGCATCCTGCCGCAACAGTGCCGCCAGTTGCTGCGCCTGTTCAGGGCTGTCGTTGCGCCCCTGCAACAGCACATACTCAAACGAGACCCGGCGTCGAGTGCGGGCGATATAGTCACGGGTGGCTGCCAACAACTCGGCCAGCGGATAACGCCGGTTGACCGGCACCAGGGCGCTGCGGAGTACATCATCCGGCGCATGCAGCGACACCGCCAGGTTAATCGGCAGTTGCTCCTGCGCCAGCCGCCGGATACCGGGTACCAGGCCGACGGTTGAGACCGTCATATGCCGCGCTCCCAGGTTGAAGCCCTGCGGATCGTGCAGGCGTTCCACAGCGGCCCACCAGCGATCGTAGTTGGCAAACGGCTCACCCATGCCCATAAACACCACATTCGTAATCTGATGCGCCGGTGCTGATACACGTACACCACCCTGTTCAGCGGCTACCTTGCGCACCTCACGCGCCGCCCACAATGCCTGCTCAACAATCTCGCCGCTGCTGAGGTTGCGCAGCAGACCCAACTTACCGGTCGCACAGAAGACGCACCCCATCGCACACCCGGCCTGGGTCGAAATACAAACCGTCGCCCGATCAGGATAGATCATCAGCACCGTCTCGACCACGGCATTCCCCGGCAGCGCAAACAACGCCTTGCGCGTCATGCCGTCATCAGCCGTTTGCAAGCGCTCCAGACGTAAGCTGTCGATCCGTGCTTCCGTTGCCAGTCGCTGGCGTAGCGCCAGCGGCAGATCGGTCATCGCGTCCGGGTCATCGACCAGATTGACGTACAACTGGCGATAGATCTGCCGGGCGCGAAAAGCCGGTTGATCCCAACTGTGCATCAGTTCGGTCAATTCGGATAATGTCGCGTTGGAGAGAACAGGAAGTGTGTGTGTCATAGTGCAATTATACCATGAGCGTTCGCCACCGGGCGCGTGACCAGGAACTCGGCCAGGGTGTCCAGCACAGAAGGATCGCCCGGCGACTGAAATCGCGGGCCAGGGCGGCGAAGCCCGCGCAGGTGGGCTTGCACGGCCACGGAGATAGAAAACAGAATCCCCTGTCCCCTGTACTCTATGCTCTGGTTTCTCTATCCTGTTTTCTATTTTATTTCAGCATCCTAACGCACCACCAGCGGGAGATAGACCTGTCCTCTCACTACTGGTACCGGTGTAGACATTGGTATCGGGTTAGATATTGGCGTCAACGTAGAGATCGGTGTGGGTAGTCTGATGATCACCACATCAACGACGTGGGTAGCCGCAACGGAACGTCGGCAGTTCTGCACGGTTACTGCAATCGTCTGTGGCCCATCGGTTGACCACATATACGTACATGCGCCGTTCCCTGGCCCAGCATTGGCTCTGGCGACCAGGTGTAGTTCAGGGGAAGCGAGGCATCGCCTGGGACGGTGTTGGCGGTAAACGTATAGGTGGCCCCCGTAGTTGCAGCTGCAATGGTAACTGCGGTCAGCGGGACGGCACATTCCCTAGCAGGTGCTGGCGGGTGGATCGTCAGCGTGCGTGATGTGGTTGCGCTCCCCTGGTTATTCGTTGCAGCCAGGGTGATAGTATGCACACCAGGCGCTGCCAACGTGCGGGTCGATGCCGCCGTGGTATCTCCATTATCCCATAGAAACATGATCGGCGGGGAGGCAAACCAGGGAGCAACACGGCCCACAAAGGCATATTCACCAGGCGGCCCACTCATCGCCCCCTCGATGCGGGCCGTCATCACCCCAATCGGCGCGGAGTGGTCTTATAGGAAATAGGAAATAGGAAATAGGAAAGGAGGAGATAGAGGAAAGAGAAAGGAGGAAAGAGAAAGGAGGAAAGAGAAGTCCTCTCCAATGGTTCCCTCTTTTTTTCTACCGGCTATTTTCTCACGCCTCTTCGCCTCCTCGCATCCTCGCTCGCCACGTCCCCAACGCCCGCCCGCGCCCCGGAGGGACGCGCTCCAGCTCACCACCATCGTATTGCTGAGTTGAATATCGCCCACCGCGCCGGTTGCGGAGGCAAAAATCCCGGCATGATCGTTGGACGCGGCAGCGGCAAGCGTGACATGCGTCAGACTGGCGCGGGCATTGTCGCCCACATACAGCCCGGCACCATTGCCGCCGGTGTGTGCCACCAGGTTGTCAGCGATGATACTATTGGTTAAAGTCAACACGGCACTACTGCCCAGGGCAATGCCGCCGCCCTGACTATCTATGGGGGTTTCGGCACGACCGACACCCTGTAGCGCGATATTATCCAGAATACGCAGGCGTTCGCCAATCAGTGTTGCGCGTGAAAGCGAAATTGCCCCGCCCTGCGCCCGTGCATCAGCGCCGGTACCCATACCCGCAATGTTGTGCATCAGCTCGCCTCCAACAAAGGTCACCTGGCTGTTGCGAGCATAGAACGCTCCCACCTGACCAACGGTATGCCCAGACGGTGAGGTGCTGGCAATATTGCTATGCAGACCCACATCGTTCAAGGTAGCAATGATTTGACCATTGGGCAGCGCATCAAGGTACAACGCCCCACCCCTGGCCGAGTCACCGATGGTGGTGTAGCGGGCTGCATTGGCACTATTGCCCACAAACTGATCGCCCTGAATATTCAGCGTGGCGGACGCGGAAGGCATCTTGATCGCAATCGCACCACCATCGCCAGGGCCGGGAGACGATCCAGCCAGGCGGGCCACGTTGCCTTTCCAGATATTGTTACTCAAGTGAATGCTGGTATACGCGCTTGCACCGACATACAGACCACCGCCACCGGCGGAGCGTGGATCCGCACCCGCGCCAACATCCGCATCGTAGGCCACATTATCCCGCACCTCACTATCCGTCATATTCAAAATGGCCCGCCCTGCATCCTGATCACCGGCAACATACAGACCACCACACCACCCGCTCCCCATACCAGCGAACATGGCTGTATTGCTCATCACCAGCGTACTGGTCAGATAGGCTGTGCCATTGATCACCGCCAACCCACCGCCCATGCCCGTCTCGGCACCAGTACTGGCGATATTGTGATCAATCTGTAGATTGGCAGCGTGCAACGTTGCGCCACACATCACCAGCACACCACCACCCGCACGCGGCCCCGACGACGCGACACCGTTGGTAATCCGCAGGTTATGGATGTGCAGGCGCGTCTCAGTTCCGTGGATAGTGAGCGGACGCCCGCTCCCACCGCCATCGAGAAGCATAGCCGCCCGCCCGGCACCGCGGATGGTCAGGCTGCGGTTGACCCGCAATTGTTCGGAATACGTGCCTGCCGCCAGGGTAATCGTGGCGCATGTGGAATCATTGATAGCGGCCTGAACGGTGCTATATGCTGTAGAGGGTACGCTACAGGCAGCAGCTTGCACCGGAGGAGCGTGGCCTCCCCCTGCCGCAATGATCAATCCCAACCACACCAGGCAGAACCAGAAACGCAACGGCAGCTCACCAGCACACTTCAGGGGGCGCATCTTCATGATATAGCTGTACCCTTTACCCTTATGTCTATCGGTCTGAATGGAGGAACGTTTGCATTCCGATGTCCGTTCGATTTCACCCTGCTGCGCTGCCCGATTATACCAGATCTTGATGAACAAAAGCTTACGATGAGGGCAGTGGCATTCATAATGCGTTCATCCCCCAACGAGAAGTTCTTACCGCAGCGGGATGCAGAGGGTACTGCCGAAAAAGCGAGTTCACCACACCACCACGTACGTCCGTTGGATATAGGTTCATCTCCGGCTCATCAATAATTAGTATTTCACGTGGTTGGGCAAGATAGCGCAAATATAATACTAAAGGAGTAAGTTTTTTTACCATGGAAGACGCAGCAGAAATCCTTGGTTCGTAATGGCTCTCTGTATAGATAATATCTTTATCTACCACTTTGTCATCTCCTGTAAAATCAACATGACCACCTAACACATGCTCTTCCAGGTAGTCTGCCAATTCTAAATACTGGAGAATTTCAGGGATGCGTTGAGCCTGCTGCTCTCTGAGAGCGAGTTGTGTCCGACGTACCTGGCCGATGTGCTATACTATATCGGGTGCCGATTGATCTACCAGAGGAATCATGCCAACGGCACTCCGTATTGGATTCGTATCGGTTCTATTTCTACTCCGATGATTGAGGGGAGCCGCGCCATATCATTTGCACATTGGCTCGAACAACGCCATAGGCAACAGCCCTAAGCGCGCCCGTATTTGCGCGCCACCTGCCTCTGGGTGGTTAAGCGTTCGTCGTTCGGCTAACCAATCTCCACCCCCACGTTTTATGCTATCATAGAATGGCATCAGGTCTCGTGGTTGTGCGAGGAGGAAGCGTGTGACCCTGACGGTAATTCATCACCAATTTAGTGTTGACGACTATGCGCGTATGCGTGAGAGTGGCATTCTCACGGAGGATGATCGAGTTGAACTGCTGGCAGGGGAGATTCTGGTCATGAGTCCGATTGGCCCATTCCACGTTGGGATTGTCAATAAACTCAACAAGTTGTTAAATGCGCTGGTGGACGATGATGGGATCGTCAGTGTCCAGAACCCCATTCGCCTCAATGATTACAGCGAACCACAACCTGATATGGCGGTACTCCGCCCGCGCGATGATTTTTATATGTATGCCCTGGCAACACCAGATGACATTCTCCTCCTCATCGAGGTTGCGGATCATTCACTTGCGTATGACCGAGACACCAAGTTGCCACAATATGCGGAATCGGTCATACGCGAAGTCTGGATTGTTGATGTTACACAGCGCGTTATTGAACAATATACCGAGCCAGTACAAGATCACTATACACACATGCATAAAGTGCTGTATGCGAGTGCCATTACCGCGACAACACTGCCAAAGCTGCAATTCACCACTGATCGTATTTTCTAGATAAGCAGAAACCGCTTTACCCATCAGGTTAGGCTTCATCTAGGCGGACATCTCGAGTGATCCTGGGCACAGTGTCGGGGAGCATCACGACTTGCTCGTACATGTCTTGCACAGCAAGTGATGCCTCAATGGATGTGATCGGCATAATTACTTCAAGTCCCATTGCTTCCTAAAAAAACCATTCTTTATTCTCATGACGCACAAAGCGCTCAATATGGTATTTATCTTGTGAAATTAAAATATATTCCTGGAGCGAAGGCATAGTATGATAATGCTGGAACTTCATGCCGCGATCATAGCGCTCTGTGGATGGCGATATGATTGCGATAATGGCAGTTGGGTTGATAATGGTGTCACGCTTTACGGGATCGGTCAACTATGATTGACCACACACAATCGTGAAATCGGGATAGATTTGGAGAGTCTTCTTCCAAAGTCTCGTTAGTTGTTCTGACAGCGAAATCGATCAATTCAGCCCAATGATGGTGCTTTCTAAAGACACGGTCTTAAGTCTGACAAACGAAGAATTGGCCACTAAGATTGCAGACACTTTCAATGGTATCTACCCAGTTATGTTGCTTGCAATCTCATCTGATCCTCACACCATGATTGCAGAATACATCCGAAGATAAGTCTTGGGGTTTGATACTGTGCTACAAGGCGTGCTGACTACATGCTACCGATGACTGGAGTTGACCGAGAACGTTGGTACCAGCGCCCGTGCCCGCATCCAGCCGGGCGGAGGTAAAATATGATTAATGGCGTTATCGCCCGCAAGCTTGAAATACTGGATACCGTGCTGACCGAGTTACGCACACTGGGCACGCTCGATGCGCAGCAATTGGCGGCAGACTGGCGCACTCAACGTGCTGTCGAGCGTGATCTCCAGATTCTGGTTGAAATTGTGATTGACATCTGTCAACGCCTGATTGCGCTGGCTGGACAAGCGCCAGCGGCAACCGGCGGTGCGGCAGTTGAGCGTTGTATACAACTGGGTGCGTTATCTCGTCATCAAAACTATCACAAGATGGTACAGTTTCGGAACTTTATGGTACATCGTTATGAACACGTAGATAGCGCACTTCTGATTAATATTATCAATCATCATCTGACTGATTTTGAGCTTTTTCGTGATGATATTTTAAGCTATGTGCAGCACCATTGATTGGACACAAACCCAACCGGTATGGGCCACTACACCGACCGTGATTGCGGCATGGGCTTTTGGTTCGGCTCAGGCCGGCGTGCTACGTCCCGGTGGGGATGTCGATATTGGCATCCTGGTTGAGACCCCGCTGACGTTAGCGGCACAGCTTGATCTGCTGATGCGGCTCCAGACAGCTTTGCACGTTGAGGATATCGACCTGGTCATACTGAACAGTGCTAATCCGATCCTGCGCTTTGAATCTATCTCTGGCCGGTTACTCTTTTGCCGTGATGCGCAACGCCGCGCCGAGTTTGCCTCACTCACGGCCCGCGAGTATGAGGATGAAATGGCGCTCTGGCAGCGGTCGCTCCGGTATCGCCAATCTGCTGGTTAAGCGCCAGACTACGCTTAACGGTTCACGACCGTCGTGTCCGGCAGCGCGAGCAGGAAGTACACGATCGCGTCTAGCTCTTCGGGTGTCAGCTGATCGCGGTAGGCGGGTATGTTGCGGATACCGTTGAAGATACGGTGCAGCGCATCCAGCCAGGAGCGCGGGTGGCCTGCCGCATTGTCCCACCTTCGTCGCACGTGCGCGGGCATCTTGTCCGCGCTCCCAGGAGAAGCGTGAACTCTTACGGTTACTCAGTCAAGGTGCGGCCTCCTACAATTCCTTCCCCCCAAATGTGAACCGTTACCGACAGTGTAGCAGTTGCACATCATCCGCACTCGTGCTATAATCGTCCGTACTCAAGCGTATCTCAATTGACGATACCATTGCTGGCGGCACGCGTGGTTGGTACCTTGAACAATGGTATTACCCCGGTAGCGGAGCCTGTGGATCGGAAGCCAGGGCTGAAAGGCGAAGTCGGTGTAAGTCCGACGCTGTCCCGCAACTGTAAAAATCATGCAGGTGATCACCATGTGATCAGCGTATGGTTTGAGCCAGGTCGCCCACCATTACCGGATCAGCATCACCTCGCGGCATGGGAGATGCGGGTACAGCGGTCTTGAAGACGCTGTGGGATAGCTGCGCCGATCCCCTTCTGGCGGCGCATGGGCTGATCTTTACCCGACTGCGAGCTGCAGTCGGTTTTTTTTTTGCCGGTTTCTGATTGTGGAAAGGATACCCTGTGACCATACCTCTGCAAACCTTCGACCAGGAGTGCATAACGCCAGCGCATACGGATACATTGCTGCTGATCGGCCATGGCAGCCCGGATGCGGCTGGGAATGCCGAATATTTGCAATTCGTCGCGCTCCTGGCAGACTATCTGAGCATCGATGTTCAACCCGGCTTTATGGAGTGTGCCGAGCCATCGGTGCCGACAACGATTGAACGGTGTGTGGCAGCGGGTATCAAAGAACTGGCTGTCCTCCCGTTGTTTCTGGGCGCGGCCGGCCATCAGAAGCGCGATGTGCCCGAATTGCTCGACGCGGCGCGCGCGGCCTATCCCTGGCTTACCTTACGCTATGGCACCCCTTTGGGAACGCAATATACGTTGATTGACACCATGGCCGAGCGGGCGGTTACAGCGCTGGCTCACAGCAAGACACCGATCTCAAACCACGAAACCGCCCTGCTGGTGGTAGGACGCGGGAGCCGCGACCCCGATAGCAACGCTGAGATGTTCAAAATAGCGCGCCTGTTGTGGGAAGGGCGTGACTATGGCTGGGTTGAGGTCGCGTTTCAGAGCGTAACACCGCCCGATGTTGTGCAGGGGATCACCCGCTGTGTTCGACTCGGTGCGCGGCGGGTGGTGGTGCTACCCTATTTGCTGTTTACTGGCTTTGTGCTACAGGATATTGTGGCCCAGGCTACCACGGCACGTCAACACTATCCTGAGATTGAGATCCTGATGGCGGGGCACCTGTTTCAGGCCCAACCATCTACCGCTCAGGCTGTTACGCAGGAGAGCCTGCTGACCGCCAATGCTGGATTGCTGGCAGCCGTGGCACAGCGCTATCACGACATGATACGGGGCACGGCCGTAATGAACTGCGATCTGTGTCACTACCGACGGGAGGCGCAAAACCAGTGACTGCACGTACACCTGCCGCAATCGCCGGCGACTCGTTTGCGATTATTCGTCGCCGTCTTGCGGCCGAAGGCTATAGCTTTGCGCCACCCATGGCCGCCGTGGTTGAACGGATTATCCATAGCACCGCCGACTTTGAATACGCCCGGCTGACCCGCTTTAGCGCCGATGCAATCGAGTCCGGCGTGCAGGCGCTCCGTGCGGGGGCACCGGTTGTCACCGATGTACACATGGTGCGGGTAGGTATCAGTGCCGTCCGCCTGTCAACCTTTGGGTCTGCGGCACATTGTTTTGTGGCCGAACCAGGGTTGGCTACCGCCGCTGCCACGGCTGCCACGACGCGCAGCGCCCTGGGCATGCGCCTGGCGGCGGAACGTGGCCTGCTGGATGGCGGCATTGTCGCCATTGGCAATGCACCCACGGCGCTGGAAGAGGTGTTACGCCTGATCGCCACCGGCACTCGACCGGCACTGGTGATCGGCGTGCCGGTCGGCTTTGTCGGTACTACCGAGAGCAAGGCTGCACTGATGCAACTCAATACGCCGCCCTGGATTGTGACCACCGGCTACAAGGGGGGCAGCACGATTGCGGTCGCCATTGTCAATGCGTTGCTGCGACTGGCGATGGACGCTCCTGCAACGGATGTGGATTGACAATAAAAAGAGGAGCGAGGGAAGAGGAGTGAGGTGTGAGAAGTGGGGAATAAGAAACGCGGGTTCTCGCTTCTTGCTCCTCTTGCCCTCTTCTCATTCTGAGGGTTGGACAATACGTGCTCCCTCCTCAGGATGGCTCGTTGGTGTGTTTTAACCTTACGAACGTGCCATCGCGACGATGCCTATGGGAACATATCGCGACAATGTGCTGCCGCGCAACAAACGTGGCATGCGCACAGGCTACACCACTGGCAGCACCGCTGCCGCCGCTGCCAGGGCTGCGACAATCGCCCTGCTGACCGGCGCGTGGCCACCAACCGTCACAATCACTCTACCAATCGGCGAAACAGCGACGATGATCCCGGTTGAACAGGTATTACACCTGGATGCAGATCTGCCCACATGCGCTGACATTCCCCCCGGTGCTGATACGTCGTGCAGGAACGTTGTTGCTGCTTCCTGCTGCGTGGTAAAAGATGCCGGTGACGACCCGGATGTGACCCACGGTGCCCTGATCTGTGCCCAGGTGCGGCGCACTGATCAGCCAGGTATTGTGCTGGAGGCTGGTCGCGGCGTGGGGCGGGTGACGTTACCGGGCCTGGGATTGCCGGTGGGCGACCCGGCGATCAACGCCATACCGCGCCGACAGATTGTGACAAACGTGATCGATGCTGTAGGCGAGTTTGCGCCACAGGGGACGGCGTTCCTGGAACAACAGGGACTGGAGATTGTCATCAGTGTCCCCGATGGCGAGCGACTGGCACAGAAGACGCTTAACCCGCGCCTGGGCATCATCGGCGGCATCAGCATCCTGGGTACCACCGGCAAGGTCTTTCCCTATAGCACGGCTGCCTGGCGCGATAGTGTGGTAAAGGCGATCCAGGTGGCCGCTGCCAGCGGTGTGAGCCATGTCGTCCTGGCGACCGGCGGGCGCTCTGAGCACGTTGCCATGCAGATGTTCCCCACGCTCCCTGCCGTGGCCTTTGTCGAGTTGAGTGCCTTTACCGACTCTGCCTTGAAAGCCTGTATAGAATGCGGCGTCGCGCAGGTGACCCTGGTCGCAATGATCAGCCGCGTGGCCAAGCTTGCCCAGGGCCACCTGATGACCCACGTGTCTGGGAGCCAGGTTGATCTGGGCTTTCTAGCCCAGGTCTGCCATGCTGCAGGAGCGCCAGACGAACTGGTCGCAGCAGTGGCAACGGCAAACACCGCCCGGCATATGTTGGAACTCTGCCAGGCGCACGGTTGTCGCGCGCCATTGCAACACCTGACGGATCTGGCATTCCAGCAGTGTCAGCAGTTTGTGATCGACAACGGTGGTATCCTGGATCTGGCGGTTATCCTGGTTGATTTCGATGGCACGGTGCTGGCACGCTCTGTCGAGCGAGGGAAGAGGAGTGAGGTGTGAGAAGCGAGGAATAAGAAGCGCGGGTTCTCGCTTCTCGCTCCTCCGCCCTCTCTTCTCATTCTGGAGAAGAACTATGGACAACGTGACAATCACAGACGCTCCGCGCATCCTGGTGGTGGGCATTGGTGACGCAGGTGCGGAAGGATTGCCAGCCATGCTGCTGACACGTATTCATCAGGCCGGGGTGCTGGTGGGTGGACAGCGCCACCTGGCCGCATTTCCTGGGTTTGGCGGTGAAACTCTCGCCGTCACCTGTCGTATGCAACACATTGTTGAACGGTTACAGCAGGCCCGTGATCAGGGGGAGTTGGCGGTCGTGCTGGCGTCGGGCGATCCGCTGTGCTATGGCATTGGCACTACGCTGCTACGCCACTTTCCGCCCGAGGCGCTGGAGTTTATACCTGCACCGAGTGCCTTTCAGTTAGCGGGTGCGGCACTGGGCGAATCCTGGATCGACTTTGCCCTCCTCAGCGCCCACGCCCGCCCCCTCTCGGACGTGATCGAGCGCGTGCGAACCGCCCCAAAAGCCGCGATCCTGACCGATCACCGGCACACGCCGGCCGTGATTGCCCAGGCGCTGCTGGTTGCCGGACTGTCCCCCACAACTGCGTGTGCCGTATGCGAGAACCTGGGCTACCCAGAGCAGCGTATCGTGCGTGCGACACTGACGAGCGTGGCCGCCCAGGAGTTTGCGGCACTGAATGTGTTTGTCGTCTGGCAAGACGACGATGCGGGGATGCGGGGATGCGGCGATATGATGCCGCGGCTCGGTGCCGTATCGCCTCCGCGACCATCTATGGCTGCGTCTACGCCCGGACTGCCGGATACAGCATTTGTGACGACTGGCGGCTTGATCACCAGCCGTGAGATACGTCTGCTCAGTCTGGCCGAGCTGGCACTGGGGCCAGGCGAGGTGCTGTGGGACATTGGGGCCGGCAGTGGCGCGGTGGGAATTGAGGCCGCCCGTTTGCAGCCAACCGCACAGGTGTATGCGGTCGAGAAACGTGAAGAATTATGCCACCGTATTCACGAGAACCTGCGCCGCTTTCCGGCACCCAACCTCCGCCTGACCGAGGGCACCGCGCCGGCTGTGTGCCATGCCTGGCCTGACCCCGATGCCGTATTTATTGGCGGCAGCGGCGGGCACCTGGCGGCAATAATCGCACTGGTGCAGGCCCGCCTGCGCCCTGGCGGGCGGCTGGTGATTAACCTGGTGACGCTAGAAAATCTGCAAACAGTGCGGGCACTGCTGCCCGATGCCCGTGTCGTGCATGTGCAGATCAGCGTCGGCCAGCCCATCCAGGACATGCTGCGCTTCGCGGCCCAGAACCCGGTGTTTATCGTGTCTCTGCGGCGGGAGGCGTCTTTAGGAGACAGGTGACAGGCGAGCGGAAAGCGCAAAGCGAAGAGCAGTCTGAGCGCAAAGCGGTCTGAGCGCAAATGCGGTCTGAGCGCAAAACGGTTTAAGCGCAAAGCGAAGAGCGGCTGAGCGCAAAGCGGTCTACGTACACAACAGGGGAGTGTTGGAGCGTGATAGGGGTTTCGAGTAGAAAGGGCACGCACAGCGCTTCAAAAGCGCAAAGCGCAATGCGCAAAACAGGAGGATGCTGACGCATGCCATGGGTTCGAGCAGAAAGGGCACGCTCAGCGCTTCAAAAGCGACATGTTTTCCGCTTTGCGCTTTCCGCTTCTCTGCGCCTTTGCGTCAAAAAAGAGATCGGGCGCTCGCGCCTGGCGCCGCACAGAAAGGAAGAAACGATGCATATCACGGTTGTCGGCCTGGGGCCGGGCGACCCGGAGCTGATCACGGTTAAGGGCATGCGGGCGATCCAGACCGCCGATGTCATCTTTGTGCCGCAGAGCCGTGCCTCCGCTGGTACGGGTGGCGGCGAAGGTACGGTCACAAGCCTGGCGTTACGCATTGCCGAACCGTGGATCGATACCGATCGGCAAACGGTGATCGAACTCGATTTGCCGATGACCCGTGACACGGCACGGTTAAGCGCTGCCTGGCGTGCGGCGGCTGATCAGATCGCGTCGCGCCTCGCTGAACAGGGCGCGGTAGCCCGCGGCGTCTATCTGTTGCTGGGCGACCCGCTGCTGTATGGCACGTTTACCTCCATCTGGGGCGAGTTGCTCAACCACCACCCGACGATCGGCGTCACCTTTATTCCTGGCATTACCTCCTTCGCGGCGGCGGCGGCGCATACCCAGACCACGCTGGCAACGACGACCGATCGAGTCGCCATTCTGCCCGCCAGCTCCGAAATCGACAACGACGAGCTACGCCGTGTCCTGACCGATTTCGACACCGTGATTCTCATGAAAGTCGGCACCGTCCTGCCCCACATCCTGCCCATCCTGGCCGACCTGGATCGGCTCGGTCATGCCGTCTACGCCGAACACGTGGGATTGCCCGGCGAATATATCACGCACGACCTACGCACGCTCCAGGGCCAGCAGCGTCCCTACCTCTCGCTGGTGATTGTGCGGCGATGAGACGAGGATGCGAGGATGCGAGGATGTGAGGATGCGAGGATGCGTGAGGCGAGGACGTGAAGACGCGACGAGGTGAGGACGCGAAGACGCGAGGACGCGAAGTGAAAGGACGGTAGAATGGCTTTTCGCTATGAGGCACTGAAGGTGTGGCCGTTAGCGCTGGAGTATACGGATGCCTGTTTTGTTATTGCCGACAATGTACCCCAATCCGTTCAATTCTCGATAGGGGAACAATTGCGTCGAGCCGCAACCTCACTCGTTGCCAATATTGCCGAAGGTTCCGGTAAAACGACCGGACGTTCCGAACGCAACTTCTACGACATTGCGCGTGGCTCAGTAGCTGAAACGGTTGGCTTACTCGCACTATGCCAACGCCGTGCATACATTTCTCGTGATCAGTATCTACAGATGTACAATCGTGCCAATCTTATTAGTCCGTAAACTAAGTTTCCTTGTATTTTTCATTCTCGGGATGGACTTTGGTGTAGTGGCTATTGAGCTTGGTTCGAGCGGCCTGGATGGAGAACTGCCAGTTGATCTTGATCGCCTTGG
>Ga0308419_1000296_pt1 | contig 38013 bp, 35 predicted proteins | sample HotsprSampleMS50_FD_203674 | JGI IMG/M metagenome (GOLD analysis project Ga0308419, IMG submission 203674) | Hot spring phototrophic mat microbial communities from Mushroom Spring, Yellowstone National Park, Wyoming, United States - 20090730_MS50 ... | reverse complement strand
CGTAGCGTAGTTAACATACTTACTAACACTAACCAGTTGATTGTCAATACCGATCAGAGGCTTGACTCTGTGGTAGGCTCTGTAAAGGTGCTCTCAGAGAGGCTTTCAGCGGTCTTATCAAGGGCCGAGTCTCTGGTTTCAAAGACCGAGACCCTTGTGGATGAAAACATGGAAGGCTTGAGGGAATTGATCTCAAAGGCAAGGGATAACATGGTTGCCCTTGAGAGGCTGATTGTCTCTCTACAGAAGGCCTCAACAAAGTTAGATTCCACTTTGTTAAGTGCAACTGATCTGATTGACCATCAGAACGAAAACCTAAACGAGCTATTCACAAAGGCGATTAAGGCTACAGAGGCCCTCAATGAGGCCATTACTGAGTTTAACCAACGACCATGGAGGGTCCTATACAAAGAAAGGACAGGTAAGGAGGAGTGAGATGAAGAGGCCATTTTTGATACTTGTGCTGCTTGGGCTACTCAGTGTCTCTTGCACAACCTTAGAGACGAAGATCTACAGCCTACATATTGGAGATAAACCCGAAAGGTTAAGGACAGGGGAGGGACAGCATATTGCCTTTCTATCTGTAAAGGCCCCAAGACACTTAGAGCAGCCATACATCATCTTCAGGAGCTCTCCCTATGAACTTGTTCCCTCTCAATATGCAAAGTGGGATGCCTCCCCAGCTGAGATGGTCCAAAACATGACCTCTGACTTTCTGATCAAGAGTGGTATCTTCAAGGAGGTCAGGTCAGCCCGTCACAGGAAGTCGGACAGCGGTTATATTATCCTTATCAACCTTAAAGACTTTTCAAGGCTTGATGAGCCCTCTGCCTCCTATGGTGTCGTAGCCCTTGACATTACAACGAAAGACGACTCAGGCAGGGTGTTATATAGCAAGGAATTTGTAAAAAAGGAGAGGCTTAAAGACAGGACTTACACGAGCCTTGCTATGGGACTTAGTGTAGCAGTAGGTTCAATCTTAAGGGATATGGCAGCGGAATTGGACGGTGTCCTTAGGTCCTTGACAAGATAGCCCTACACCTATCAATTTGTTTATAAGGACCATTACTCTTGGCATAAGTTCCTGCCTGCTTGGCAATAGCGTTAGGTATGATGGTGGCCATAGGGCCAATCATTACCTTATCAACGCTGTTGGTAAATACATCCAGTGGCATCCAGTCTGCCCTGAGGTAGAATGCGGCCTCACAGTGCCAAGGGAGCCGATGGTGCTTATAGGCAGGGCAGGGTTCCCTCGTCTTGTGACTGTAAATACGGGGATAGACCACACCGAAAGGCTCAAAGGGTGGGTAGAGACAAAGATTGAGGAGATAGGCCATTTAGGGCTGTGTGGCTTTGTATTGAAGAACCGCTCGCCCAGTTGCGGCATAAGGGATGTAAATGTGTTTGATGAACTCAGAGGTATTGTCACCTTTGGTTCAGGCCTGTTTGTAAGGGCCCTCAGGGACAAATTCCCCTTAATGCCCATAGAGGACGAGGAGGGGCTCTTGGATTTGCTACACAGGGAGGGCTTCTTTAGGAGGATATTTGTCTATGCAAGGTGGCAGTGCTTAAACAGTAGGGGGCTTGACAGGGCAGGTTTAATGGACTTTCACACATCCCATAAGCTCCTTATGATGGCCCATAGCCCTGAGCACTATAGAAAACTCGGTAGTTTAATGGCAGGGCAAAAGGGTTATAGCTTAAGGGAACTCGCTGAGGCCTACATTAGTCTCATGACCGAAGGCCTCCTTAGACCTGCTACAGTAAATAGACATGTGAATGTCTTACAACATATAGCGGGCTATTTTAAGGATTCACTCAGTTTACAGGACAAGGGGCATCTGTTAATGCTTATTGGGCAATATCAAAGAGGTGAGGTCGCACTTATTGAACCTTTATTGGTTTTAAGGCAATACGCCGAGCGGTTTGACAAAAAATATCTCCTACAACAGGTCTATCTTGACCCATTACCGATAAAGATGGCCTTAGGGCAAGATGTCTAACTCTATTAGGGATCTCTTATCAAACCATATCCAGTCCGTTTTTAGTGCCGTGAAGGGGGCCGAAGAGGGGATAATCAGTAACCTCTCCATACCCCATACTGCCATTTTGTTGAGCCATTTTCAATCTCCCTTTATATTTATTGAGGACAAATATGAGGCTGCACAGAGGCTCCATCAGGACCTTGTTACCTTCAACGGCCTCTTTGGACACAAGGGGCAAAGGGTCTTGCTGTTACCTCCACCCTTAAACATTGAGCTCGTGGGCCAGAGGATTGAGGCCCTTAGGGGTTATCTAAATGACCCTTTGGCCTCTTTAATCACCAGCCCTGATGGCTTTGAGTCAGCGGTAGATATCTTCAGCCTTAAGGAAGAGTCTCTGCACCTAAGTGTTGAACAAGAGATAGACCGCGATGTCTTAAAACAGTGGTTCATAGATAAAGGTTACCGTGAGGTCTCTATGGTGATTGATAAGGGAGAGTTCAGCCATAGGGGTTATATTTTTGATGTATTTCCTGTTACTGCAAATGACCCTGTAAGGTTAGAGTTCTTTGGTGATACCATTGATACAATCAAGGGCTTTGACATTGAGACACAGAGGTCTATTAGTGATTTGACTGAGTGTCAGATCGTTGCAGCTAAGCAGAGGGTCGTATATGAAGACATGCTGCAACAGATGGTTGCAATAAAGGGGGCAGAGATTATCATTTCAGCCCCTGCTACTGTGGAAGGATTGACAGGTGGCAGCCTCAAGGTCTATCACAATCCTGTGAACATAGGCGGTATCGCCACTGAAGAGGCATCCTTTGAGGGCTTGGGTATATTGCCTCAAGAGCGGAAGGGGCTCGTTGATATAGCCCACTTTGTAGAGAATTCCCAAAAACCCATACTCACAGTCCTACAGTCAAGGGCGCAGGCAGAACGGTTTATGGAACTCCTTGAAGAGGCAGGTGTAAGTGCCACTATCCTGCCTGCAGAGGAGGCCCTCTCTTATACTGGCAAGGTGTGCATCACTACAGGCTTTCTCTCTGCAGGGCTCAATCTACCCTCTGTAATGGTCCTTACTGACCGAGAGGTCTTTGGTGTTAGGCCTACAGTAAAGCCTTCCAGGCGACAGAGGCTCTCAAGGATACTACTGAACCTTGAGGAGCTCAAGCCCGGTGAGTGGGTGGTCCACAGGGATCACGGGATTGGGCGATTCAAGGGCATACATCGCCAGCAGATGGGAGGCTATGAACAGGATCTGATAGGCATTGAGTATGGCAATGGGAGTCTATACATTCCGGTTGAAAATATTCGTCTAATTCAGAAATACAGCACCTCTGACAGTGCTGTACCTGTTATTGATAAACTTGGCTCAAAGAATTGGCAGAAGAACAAGTTAAGGGCTAAGATTGGTGCAGAGGAGATCGCAAGGAGACTCATAACTCTCTATGCCGAGAGGACAGTGAACAGGGGCTTTGTCTTTTCAGATGATACGGCCCTACACAGGGAGTTTGACGAGTTCTTTGTCTATCAGGAAACGCCTGATCAGTTGAGGGCCGTAGAAGATATAAAGATGGCTATGCAGAGTGAAAGACCTATGGATATGCTGCTATGCGGTGATGTGGGATATGGTAAGACTGAGGTGGTAATGAGGGCGGCATTCAGGGCAGTGTATGACAAAAAGCAGGTTGCAGTCCTTGTGCCCACCACTATATTGGCAGAACAGCACTACAGGACCTTTAAGGCGAGGTTTGCAGGGTTTCCAGTAAGGATTGAGACGCTCAATAGGTTTCGTAGTCCCTCAGAAAGGGCTCGGACACTAAAGGCCATTGCACGCCATGAGGTAGACATAATCATCGGCACCCATACGCTGCTTAGAAAGGATATAGCCTTTGCAGACCTTGGGCTACTGGTGATTGATGAGGAACACAAGTTTGGGGTGCAGCAAAAAGAGAGGCTCAAGGAGTTAAAAAAAGGCGTTGATGTCCTTACCCTTACGGCAACACCAATACCGAGGACACTTCAGATGTCGCTTTCTGGTATAAGAGAACTCTCTATCATAGAAACACCCCCTGAGGATAGGGTCTCGGTGAAGACCTTTATAGCGGTTTACAATGTAAATATCGTCAAAGAGGCCATAGAAAGGGAACTTAGGCGTCAAGGTCAGGTTTATTATGTCTACAACAGGATAAACCAGCTTGAACAAAAGGCAATGGTAATTAGAGACGCGGTAAAAGGTGCTACTGTAGCCATAGCCCATGGGGGTATGCCCGAGAGGGAGTTAGAGAAGGTCATGCTTGATTTCATAAACGGTAAGATAGATGTGCTTGTAAGTACTGCGATCATTGGTTCAGGATTGGATATACCCTCAGCCAACACCATAATCATTGACAGGGCAGACCTCTTTGGCCTTGCAGACCTTTATCAGTTGAGGGGTAGGGTAGGTAGAAGCAATGTTCAGGCCTATGCCTATTTACTCATCCCTGAAGAGGAGAGGATCACTGAGGATGCCATGAAGAGGCTTCAGGCAATACAGGATTTGACATATTTGGGAGCAGGTTTTAGGCTTGCCCTCAAGGATCTTGAGATACGAGGCGCAGGCAATATTTTAGGGGCCGAACAGTCAGGCCATATCTACCGTGTGGGCTTTGACCTGTATATGGAGATGCTTGAGGAGGCCGTTGCTGAACTCAAGGGAGAGACCTTGAAGGCTACCTTAAATCCAGAGATAAGGCTGGCCCTCTCTGCCTTTATACCCGACAACTATATCAGCGATGTCCCTATGCGAATAAGTGTATATAGAAGGCTCTCAGAGTGCACCAGTATTGAGGAATTGGAGGATATGGCCGATGAGCTCAGGGACCGTTTTGGCCAGATACCTACTGAGACCTTAAACCTAATTGCAATACTTAGGCTTAAGGTGCTGGCAAGAAGGCTATTTATAAACAAGATTTCAGAAGACAAGGATGGTTACACCTTTTACTTCCAGCAGACTGACCCAGAGCTCTATGGCATACCAGAGGACTACTATAGGCATATCTTTGAGGTCCTCAGCCATTTACTAAAGGGGATCAAAGGGTTTAGATTTATAAAGGACGGTTTTTATGTACCCATAACAGTTTCCCCTATTAAAGATGGTCTAAAGGGTGTGGAAGGGCTACTTAATCAAATCCACAAGGGGTATCTTAGGAGGTTTCAATGATGCTACGCCGAGTCTTGATGATGACCTTTTTGGCTGTGCTATTTTTGGGGTGTGTAGGGCAGCAGACAAGGCCTGATGAGGACAAACAGAGGGAGGCCGATTATAACTACAAGATGGGCATATCAAGCCTCAATGAGGGCAATATCAAGATGGCCTATGTGCAGCTCCATAAGGCCTATGAGCTGGACCCTAACAATAAGGACATACTCAACGGCTTGGGGATCGTCTTTATGCAGATTGGAGAGTTTGACAAGGCCCTAAGATATTTTAAGAGGGTCCTTGAGTTAGATAGCAGATATTCTGAGGCCTATAACAACATTGGTGTGATCCTTTTACAGAGTGGCCGCTTTAATGAGGCCATTGAGGCCTTTAAGGGTGCCCTTTCAAATCCCTTATACCAGTATCCAGAGAGGGCCTACTACAACCTCGGCAATGCCTATTACAGGATGGGTAGGTATGAGGACGCCATAAGGTCTTTTGAGGGCTCTGTGAGGCTCATGCCTGATTTTGTCATGTCATATTACGGCCTTGCACTGGCCCTGAATAAAAAGGGTGATTATGGCGGTGCCTCAACAATGTTGAATATGGCTATAAGCCTTGACCAGAAGTATAAGGGCAACAGAGATGCCTATAAGAGAGACCTTCAGAAACAACTCACCACCGCAAAGGGCGGTGATTTATCTGACATTTATGATTATCTGGAGATACTGAATTATTGAACCTATCTCACCATACAGGACAAAAAGGACGCAAAGATGGACAGCGGGATGTTAAGAAAGAGGGAAGTCATATTTGGGCTAAGCGCTAGGCAGTAGGCATTTTTATGTCTATGCAAATTGAAATTGGAGGCGGCGAGCGGATTCGAACCGCTGGATAAAGGTTTTGCAGACCTCTCCCTTGCCACTTGGGTACGCCGCCATCGGTTCTGATATTAAATCATAAAACCCTATCTTCTGACAACCTGTTACCCCCAACCAACACCACCCCCACCCACCCAACCAACACCACCCCCACCCACCCAACCAACACCACCCCCACCCACCTTAAGGACACCTTCAGCCACCACAAGGTGTGGAGGGGCTACCCAAAGAATGCCCCTAAAATCATTTTCAAGTCTGTAACTCATTGAGCCATAATTATAATGCCATCCTTAGACAACCTTATTAATGCACGGTTAGAAGACCCTGCCTATGTGCTAAGAGTTCAAAATCCCCAATCTCCAATCACCCATTCCCTATTGGCTATTCCCTATCTCAAATCTTTAGTTCCATTGGTTTTTTAAATTGAGCGGTGGGGAGCAGTGTTTCAGTTAAGCTCTGCGTTGGGTTTTTATCCAAAGATTAGAACACTCCGAGTTAAAAGTGTCTTGGCAGCCCTTTCTGCACTGTAACTGCATTTTTGGGGGGTTAAAGCAATAGGGCCATTGATGTGGCTACAAAGACCACGAGGCTGATGTAGCCATTCATATTAAAAAAGGCAAAGTCCAATTTGCTGAGGTCATCTGCCTTTACAAGGGAGTGCTCATAGATCAGCAATAGTCCGACTACAACCATACCGATCCAATACGCAAGGCTTAGATTAAACAAGATCCCATTGGTGACCAACAGGCCAAAGGTGGTCGTGTGCATCAGTCTTGATAGCATTATTGACCTCTTTATCCCAAACCTTGCTGGTATTGATTTGAGCCCTACCCGACGGTCAAATTCAATATCCTGTAAGGCATATAGAACATCAAATCCTGCAAGCCAAAAGACGACCGCAAGTGCCATGGGCACTATCACCATATCAAAAGTGCCCCTAATAGCAATCCATGCCCCAAGAGGGGCTGCAGATATACAGATACCAAGGACAATGTGGCATAACCAGGTAAATCTTTTGGTGTATGAGTATAGGATTAAAAAGGCTATTGCCACCGGCGAGAGTTTGAAACAGAGGTCATTGAGCAAGTATGCAGAGATAACCAGTATAGAAAAGGAGATTATTACAAAGACCACCGCCTCTGTGGTCTTTATGAGCCCCTTTGGCAGCTCCCTATTGGCAGTGCGTGGGTTTTGGGCGTCTATCTCCTTGTCTATGATTCTATTTAGTCCCATCGCTCCAGAACGGGCACTGACCATTGCAATCACTATCAGCAATGTTTGCTTCAGCGTAGGTATGCCTCCTGCGGCCAGCTGGGCAGAGGTGAGGGCAAAAGGCAATGCAAATACCGAGTGGGAGAACTTTACCATTGAAAGATATAGAGTTATCCTCTGTAGCATGTTAAATGAGGGATGGTAAAAAATCTAATTTTATGGTTATCAATTTTCTTGTATATACACTTGACAAAGTATATTACTTTAAGTTATAACATATTCAGCTTCTTGTTACCTCCCCCAAACTGCTGTCCGCAATCCCCCTTTGGACAGCAGTTTTTTTTATCTTATAGGTCAATCAATCCTTATAATCTCATACTGAGAGGAGCCAAGACCGAGCCTCTCTGCCTCTTGAATCTGCAGCATATAGGGTTTTTTATGTAGCTCAAACAGTATGTCTGAGCCATCCCTTACCTTTTCGTCTTCGGCCAACGAGGCAGGTAATGGCTTTTGATGTAAGAGCATATCCACAGAGGCCTTTTCTATCGCCACGAGGTCGTCTGATAATAATATGCCAATGTCTTGTATTACAGGCACTTCTGCTGCAGGCATGCAGTCACACTCGGGCTGTATCTCCGTTAAGAAGTTCACATAGAGGACCTTTTTGGGTTTAAAGGTGCTTAAAACTGCCATTGCCGCCTCTGAAAGGGAGCGCATAAAGGTCTCGTCATCCCCTCCTGGTAGGGTGATTGCACCCTCTGGACAAACCCTTGTGCACCTACCACAACGCCAGCATAGGTCATCATCGTACCCAAACTTATGATCTTTAAAATAGATCCCCTCAAGGGGGCATATCTCTTGACACTGCAGGCATAGGGTGCATTTAGACTCATCCCATACGAGTTTGCCTTCGCCAATTGTGTGCATTGCCCCTCTTCCACACCTCCAACCGCAGTGTCTGTGGCTACCACTTACACAGCCCATGGCGAGGTTTTTTATGGCCCCTCCATAGCCTGCCTGTATATGGCCCTTTACATGGCTACAGACCACCATTGCAGGCACATCGTGTATGCCCGATGCCACTGCTATCTCACCAAGAATCTCACCAGCCCTAACCATTATGTTGTCATTGCCATAAAGCCCATCGGCAAGCACCACTGGTGCACCCACAGAGAGGTGGTTAATGCCGTTCTGGTTTGCCACCTCTAAGTAGTCTAAGCCCTTTATCCTGACTGTGTCGGTAACAAAGGGTTTTGCACCTACCGCCTTAATGGCCTCTACCACTTTTCTTAAAAATACAGGCCTTACTATGCGATGTGCACCTTCAGAGCCAAAGTGTGTCTTTACTGCCACCCACTCCTTTGGCTCAAAGTATTGAGAGAGGTCTATAGTTTTGAGCATTGTCTCAAGTTTGCCTGCCATGCTGTCGCTATATTTCCACTTCGTTACCCTTGTTGATGCAAAAAATACCTTTGACATGACTTCCCTCCTCTGCTGAATGTCTTTTTATTAGGTCGTTATTCTATTACAAATGCTATTGTATTGTTAAGCCTTAAAATGTAATCATACATGGGTAAGTGGTTAAGACTAAGGCCATAGGCTTATTCCAGAAAGTGCAATTTCAGAAACAAACATGGAGGGGAGGCTGTCTGACCACTTCACCATAGCCCACCCGCCGCACAGGGGGCAAATGTCATTATAGAGGAAGTGCACAAATTTTTTTTGTTTTTCAGACACCCTCTTTTATTAGCGTCACTCATCGGTTGTTTTTCTTTTTTTAACTCTACTGTTTGGTTGTATAATGTCTATCCTGAGAAGAATAAGCGATGAACTACCTACTATACCGATTCACTGCATTTTTAAGGCAGAAGGGGCTCCTTGAGGAGGCCTATCTGGTTGGAGGGGCAGTAAGGGACATCCTTCTTGGCAGGGAGCTCAAAGATATGGATATTGCTATAAAAGGCGATACCATAGGGCTTTCAAGAGAATTTGCCTATGCCACAGACGCCTCTTTTGTCCTACTTGATGAGGAGTTTTCAGTGGCACGGGTCGTTAAGGGTGAGTATTGGCTTGATATATCAAAGATGCGGTGCGATTCGCTATTTATAGACCTCTCTGAGCGAGACTTTACAATAAACGCAATGGCAATCCCTCTTAGCAACCTACAGGACCCTCACCGCTACTTGATTGATGTATTCAATGGTCTGGAAGACCTCCAGCAGGGAATAATAAGGATGGTCTCAGAGGAGAACTTTATTAAAGACCCCCTAAGGATTATCAGGGCCTTCAGGTTTGCTGCTACCCTAAACTACTCAATTAGCGACCAAACCCTACAGGCCATCAAAGGCCTTACCCCCCTAATAAGCTCTGTATCCTATGAGAGGATTGCCGATGAGTTGAAAAAGACACTGTTGTGTCAGAATTCAGCACCAATTGTTAGGCTAATGGTAGGGCTTAAGGTATTTACCCATGTCTTTGCCATGACCTTTAGGGAGACCCAATTAGAAGGTTATTGTAGGCTTGAAAACATGGTTAGCGATGTAAAACGGTTTTTTCCAGAAGTCCATTTTCCCATTGCACGGTACCTCTGTTGCCATTCAAGGACCTTTGCCCTGAAGTTTACCACCCTTTTTGAGGGGCATACCCAGGCCGTTGATGCCGCAAGGCAGTTGAGGCTGTCAAAAAGGGATATTGAGCTTATACAGAGGTTGATTGAACTGAGTGGTCTCTTTTATAGGCTTTATAAGACAGGTGTAGAGCCCGATACAGAAGAAGTGATAAGGTTTTTTTTGAATGCCCAAAAGGAGCTATATGGTGCTATCCTCTTTGACCTTGCCCATCACAACAATGGCTACGACCTCTTGAATTATGCCAATAGGATAATTGCCTTTTATGAGGATCAATACAGGAAGAGACAGGCACTGCTTCCCCTCATTACAGGACAAGACCTGATAGAGGGGTTTGGTCTTAGCACTTCTCCAGTCTTTAGGAAGATACTAAATCATGTTGAATTTTTGACACTCTGTGGGAAGGCCTCTTCAAGGGAGGAGGCCTTAAGGGCAGTAAGTGAGTTTTTGGGTCAGACAACCTTGCCTCAGTCAACCGCCTGACAGTGATATTCTGAGGCTATTGTAGGGATTGACCTTTAGGATAAAGCTGTGTCATATTTATGACATAATGTCTTATAAGCTACAAGAGAATTCAAAGGTCCCTGCTATAATCGGCTCATCAAAAGAGATCGTAGAGATCCATTCCGTAATCCAAAAGGTCGCAAAGACAGATAGCACTGTGCTTATCCTTGGTGAGAGTGGCACAGGGAAGGAACTGATCGCAAAGGCTATCCACTACAGTAGTGAAAGGGCAAATAAGCCTTTTGTGCATGTCAATTGTGCTGCAATTCCATCTGCCCTCCTTGAATCGGAGCTCTTTGGCCATGAAAAGGGGGCCTTTACAGGGGCCTTTACTTCAAGGGCAGGTAGGTTTGAACTCGCCAATGCAGGTACCGTGTTTCTTGATGAGATCGGGGATATGCCCCCTGCACTTCAGGTCAAGATACTAAGGGTCTTGCAGGAAAGGTGTTTTGAACGGATAGGTGGACATAGGACAATCAATGTGGATGTAAGGATAATTGCTGCCACTAACAGCAATCTTGAGGCCGCTGTTTCAGAGGGCAAGTTTAGAGAGGACCTCTATTACAGGTTGAATGTGATACCCATTACTATACCGCCATTAAGGATGAGGGCAGGGGATATACCAGAGTTATGCAACCATTTCCTTGAAAAGTATGCCCTTAAGATGGGAAGAAAAAGGCTAAATATCACTAAAGGTGCGATGGAGCACCTACAACATTACCATTGGCCTGGTAATGTAAGAGAACTTGAGAACCTTATTGAGAGGCTCTTTGTCCTTAAGCAGGATGACATTATAACCCCCCAAGACCTCCCTGAGAAGATAAGGAATAGGGGCATCTTAGATCTCCCAGAGATTACGGGCGATGATACTAACCCCTTTGTTAACGGTATAGACCTCAACACGGCCGTGCAGGAATACGAAAAGAGGCTTATTATGCATGCCCTTGAGCTCCATGAGGGGGTTCAGGTAAGGGCAGCTAAATACCTTAATATCAAAAGGACCACCCTCATAGAGAAGATGAGGCGATATGGGATACAAACAAGATGTCATAATAATGACAGATAATCTAAAAGTCAATGCCTTAATTGGTCAAAATATTGACTGTCTATTTCCTACAGTGACCCCGCCAAAACAGGCCTAAGTGTCTGATATTGTATGTATAAATACAATTGGCACGGATTTTTCTTGACACATTATTACCTACCTTATGAAATCAATATCATTAGTTATCGTTATCGTTTTAAACCTTGTCATTGTTGGGCAGGCATCTCCATCAGAGAGGATGCTTGTTTCCGCCGAGGCCTTGTTTAAGAGTAAGAGATATCTGGAGGCAAGGAGTGTCTTTCATCAGGCCTATTTGCTTAATAAAAAGGGGCCTTTGGCCGAGAAGGCCTTGGTTGGTGTTGGAAAATCTGATTATTACCTAAGGCGATACTACGAGGCCCGTCAGAGCCTCAATAGGGTGCTATCAATGAGCCAAGACCCTGAGTTGCTCAATGAGGCCAATTACTACTTAGGTCTTGTGGCTCTTTCCTTATATAACTATAGGCTTGCTGATAGGTACCTCTCTAATGTTACAGGGGGCCTAAAGGTCCCGGCCGCCATTGCAATGGCAGAGGCTGCAGTTAGGGCAAATCAGATCTCTCAGGCCGAGACCCTGTTAAAGACCCTTAAATCAAGTGACTTTGAGGTCTATCCCCGTGGTATAGCCGTAAGGGCAATGTTGGACAGCGTAAAGGGGAGGCATGAAAAGGCAGTTTTTGCAATAAACAGGCTTGATGAAAAGACACTACAAGATCTTGATATGGTGGTTGAAAAGGGGCAGATCTTGTATTATGCAGACAGGCTAAAGGAGGCAGAGACACAACTTAATAAGATAGTTTCAGCACCTGGGACAACAAATATAAATCGTTTAAGGGCCCTCAAGGTCCTCTGGTATATATACACAAAAGAGGACAGAGTAGATGATGCGATAAGAGTCGGCAATACCCTACTTGCCTACGATAACTCCGATGACTTTAAGGTCAATTTAGCTAGGCTTTATGACAAAAAGGGGGATATGGCTAACGCACTGCGGGTACTCTCGTATATTGATTCAAAGAAGGTCAGGGAAATAGAGTATGACAAGCGTTTTAGGGTGCTCTTTGCAAAGAAGGACCCAGCCCTTACATCATACATATACAAATATGGCAACTTTGTGAGTCTAAATAGCCCATTACTGGTGGATATGGCAAGGCATCTGGTTGCTCAGAATAATGATAAAAAGGGGGCCATAGAGATGCTCAGGAGGGCCTCAAGGGGGGCTGCCTCAGGGGCTGCATCGCTCTACATGGCAGAGTTACTGCTTGAGGAAAAGCGTTTTACAGAGGCAAAGAGGGCATTGGATTATCTTACCCTTGACCCAAGATATGCCCGCACTGCCACCTTGATGCTCGGTGAGATTATAGAGAAGGAGGGCAATATCAGGGCTGCCTTGAGCTACTATAAAAAGGTCTTTGAGACTACAAGGGATGCAAGGCTTGCAGAGCGTATAGGTGATATACTTTGGGGGCAGGGCAATAGGGATGAGGCCGTTAAATATTATGTCATTGCCTCAGCAGGGGGCAATCTATCTGCAGCAGTCAAGGCAGGCGACTTCTATTACATCAAGGGTGACCGAAAAAATGCTATGGAGTTTTACAAAAAGGGGTTAAAAATAGGTAAAGATAGGCCCGAATACGCATGGATCAACTATCAATACGGTAAACTCACAGGTAATAAGGAGTACCTTGCCAATGCTGCAAAGGCAGGTCAGGGGGAGATTGCAGAGGCAGCAAAGATACTTTTAAAGGAGTTTTGAGTGACTGTTGAGGCTACTAAGCACTCAAATATTGAACTTCTTAGTGATGCCATAAATTCCTTCAACAAGGTATCTGATACTCTGCTACAGTATTACAAAAACCTTGAAGAGAAGGTCTTGGTGCTTACAAAGGAGGTGGACCACAAGAAACAGCTCTTAAACAGCATCCTTGACAGCATAGACATTGGCGTTGTCTTTTTTGACAAAGAAGGTATTATCAGGAGCATAAACCGTGCTGCTGCAGAGTTGATAAAGGTCAATCCAGAGGAAATAATTGGTAAGCCCTCTTTAGGTGCAGCAGTTGAGGGAGACATGATTATTCCCAAAAGGGGTAGTCCCTTTTTTGCCCTTATATCCCAACGAGATGTGATAGATGAAGGGGGCAGCATCATTGGCAGTGTGCTCATATTCAAGGACATAACCCGTCTTAAGGAGCTTGAGGCCCAGAATGAGCGAAACCGCAGGCTTACGGCAATGGGTGAATTAGTTATGAAGATCGCCCACGAGATAAGAAATCCCCTTGGGAGTATTGAACTCTTTGCTGGGCTAATACAGGCTGATCTAAAAGATAGTACTCATGGGCAATATGCAAGTAGGATATCAAACTCTGTCCGTGCCTTGGTCAATACCCTTGACAATATGCTTAGTTTTGCAAAGGACCTGCGACCAAGATTTGAGCCCCAACCTATCAGACAGGTGATTGAAGAGATTGTAGAGGAGTTTAGTGGCTATATAAAAAACAACAAAGTGGTGCTTAAGGTCTCTGTGGAGCATGATTATGTAGCGTTTATTGACAAGGGTCTTTTAAGACAGGCACTTATTAACCTGCTTATAAATGCCGTTCAGGCAATGCCTGAAGGGGGCGAGATATCCATGAGGGTAGGGGAGGAGAGACAGGAAGGCATGAGGATGCTTGTCCTGACAGTTTCAGACACAGGGATAGGTATAGAGAAAGAGAGGCTATCAAGCATATTTGAGCCCTTCTACTCAACAAAGGATAGGGGCACAGGGCTTGGACTTCCAATTGCAGCAAGCATAATAAATGCCCACCGCGGGAGCATATCGGTAGATAGCCGAATTGGCAAGGGCACTACCTTTGTCATAAAAATACCCTTTGAGCACCCAAATGGGAGTGGAGGCAATAGGTTTTGATAAAGAAGGCACTCATCCTTGATGATGAAGAAGACATGGCCATTGCCTTAAAAGAGGCCGTCAGGCGTTGCGGTTTTGAGGCCCATGTCTTTAGCAATCCCACTGAGGCCTTAGCAACGGTCAATCTGTCTGATTATTCACTCATAATAACGGATATGAAGATGCCAAAGATGGATGGCATAGAATTTCTGACCCATATAAGAAAGAAGGGGCTATTTGTGCCTGTTATTGTCATTACAGGTTTTGGGACTGTGGAAAATGCAGTGGATGCCATGAAACTTGGTGCCACAGACTATATAATGAAGCCCTTTTCCTTTGATTCCCTAAAAGAGACCATAGAAAGGATAGTGCCTAAGGATGAGCATGAAGTGATTGCCGTCTCATCGGCGATGGTCAATCTCGTATCAATGCTTAGAGAGGTAGCACCAAGTGACATATCAGTTCTCCTTTCAGGTGAGAGCGGGACAGGCAAGGAGGTAATAGCAAGGCTTATTCATAGGCTCAGTAACAGGGCAGAAAGGCCCTTTGTGGCAATCAACTGTGCTGCCATCTCTGAGAGCCTCCTTGAGTCTGAACTCTTTGGCTACGAGAAGGGTGCCTTTACTGGTGCATCAGAGCGAAGGATCGGAAAATTTGAACTCGCAAATCAGGGCACTATCCTACTTGATGAGATCAGTGAGATGGCCTTTCCACTACAGGCAAAGTTATTGCGGGTAATTCAGGAAAGGGAGATAGATCGCATAGGTGGGCGGTTCCCTGTGCCTGTAGATGTGAGGATCATTGCCACCACTAACCGTGACCTTTGGGCAGAGGTCAAGCGGGGGGCCTTTAGGGAAGACCTCTATTACAGACTCAATGTATTCCCCATAAAGATACCACCACTAAGGGAGAGGCCTGAAGACATCTTACCCCTTGCAGACTTCTTTTTAAAGAGGCTCTCTCAGAGGATGGGTAGGACCTTTAGACTTTCAGAGGACCTAAAGGGACATCTACTTAAGCGGCGATGGGAGGGCAATGTCAGGGAATTAGAAAATTACCTCTATAGGCTTGCCGTTGTCTCAAGGTCTGAAGACCTCTTTGTCCCTGCGGATGATATGGAGAGTAATATTACAGCCTCCCTAAATAGCAACACTCCAACTACAGTGCGAGAGATGGAGAGGGAGCTTATCCTAAAGACACTCAATGACACCGGTTGGAACAAGACCAAGGCCGCTGAGATCCTGGGCGTTACCTCAAGAACTATAAGAAATAAACTAAAGGAATACGGGATTAAGGGATGATAGATCTGGAACATTCTTTGCAACAAGTTGAGTGGTTTAAAGTGACCCAATATAAGAGGAGGGCTTTATGCCTGACAAGGGTATGATGGTACTTGAAAAGGTGATGGACATTGCCTCCTATAGGCGGAAGCTACTGGCCTCCAATATAGCAAATGCCGATACCCCTGGATACAGGGCAAAGGACATCTCCTTTAGGCAGGAGGTCATAAGGGCAATGGAGCAGATTGATAGAGGACAAAGGGCAGAGCAGTTATATCAGGTCTATGAGACCGTAAATACAATGCCCAATAGGGATGGTAATACGGTAAATGTGGACATTGAGATGGCAAAGATAGCCGAGAACTCGCTCACATACAACACGGCAGTACAGCTATACTCCAGAAAGGCAAGGATGCTAAGAGATGCGATCAAGGCAAGGTAAGGTAAGGAGGTAGTCAATGAATAATATGTTTTTACCACTAAAGGTAAGTGCCACTGCCTTAGAGGCACAAAAGGTCAGGATGAATGTAATTGCCTCCAATATCGCCAACATAAGCTCCACAAGGACACCTGAAGGGGGGCCATACAGGAAAAGGGATGTTGTCTTTGAGTCTTACATGTTTGATCAAAATGCAATTGGGGTAAATGTCTCAAAGATAGTGGAGGACAAGAGACCCTTTAGGACCGTCTATGACCCGTCCCATCCTGATGCAGACGCATCAGGATATGTAAACTACCCGAATATAAATAATATTGAAGAGATGGTCAATCTGATGAATGCCTCAAGGGCCTATGAGGCAAACCTTACGCTTATAGCATCTTTTAAAGATTCCTATACAAGGACCCTTGACCTGTTGAGGGCATAAGCCTAAGGGCCTTACGAGGTGACTATTTATGGGACGCATTTGGGGGGTTAAACACCCCTTGTAGTTTGGGTTAAAATACTGTATATCCTTTTTAGGAGGTATGGGATATGGAAGAGATAAAAAGGATCGGGGGTCTTCAGGGCAGTATTCAGGAGACTCTGAGACAAGCTACTTCGCCTTCGGGGTCTTTTGAGCAGGCCATTAAGGAGGCCATAAAGGAGGTCTCAGAGGTCCAAAGTGAGGCTGAGAAGGCCATAGAAAATTTTTCCACTGGCGATGTGAAGGATATTCATACAGTGGTACTCGCTATGGAAAAGGCAGATATGTCCTTTCAGACCCTCATGGCCGTCAGAAACAAGCTGCTCTCTGCCTATGAAGAGATCATGAGGACCCCAGTTTAGGGTATGTTAGTTAATACTACAGCATCTAACTTATGGCCAAACTGCAGTGATTAGGCAGTGGCCAAAACACTGAGGTCCTATGGCACTTAGTGATATTGCAGAGAATATAAAAAACTGGTCCACAAAGAAGAAGGTTGCTGCAGTTACTATAGTAGCATTGACGGTAGCGATGATTCTTACCGCAATGCTTTGGTCTCAGAAAGAGGACTATCAGGTCCTCTTTAGTAATCTCACTCCGGAAGACTCTGGACAGGTCATAGGTAAGCTAAAGGAACTCAAGGTGCCCTATAAAGTAGAGGGCAATGTGATTTATGTCCCTCAAAAAAGGGTCTATGAACTCAGGCTTGAGCTTGCCTCAATGGGTATCCCTCAAGGAGGGGTAATTGGTTTTGAGATCTTTGATAAGACAAACTTTGGGATCACCGAATTCGTCCAGCGGCTCAACTACATAAGGGCCATACAGGGTGAACTGACAAGGACTATTAGGCAGCTCAACGAGGTAGAGACTGCAAGGGTCCATATCGCAATCCCTGAAAAGACGATATTTACCGATAAGGAACATAAACCTACTGCCTCAGTGGTATTAAAGTTAAAACCGGGTAGGAGCCTGAGCCAAGCCCAGGTTGGTGGTATCCTACACCTCGTTTCAAGCAGCGTTGAAGGCCTTCAACCCCAGGCGATTACCATAATGGATAGCCTTGGCAATTTATTGGCAAGGCCTTCCGATGCCGATTCGCTCATGGATGGCAAGATGATTGAGTACCAACGCTTCGTAGATAAGGGCTTTGAGCAAAAGATACAGTCCATGCTTGAAGGCATTGTTGGCAAAGGCAAGGCGATCGTGAGGGTTACCACAAGGCTTGACTTTAAGAAGATTGAGACTACAGAAGAGAAGTTTGATCCCGATTCGGCCACTGCCCGCACCCAACAGAAGACCACCGAACAGACAACAGGCACAACCCCTGGGGGCATACCCGGTGTCCTCTCAAATCAACCTGGTCAACCAGGTGCCTCAGCTGGTTCAGCAGGACAGGTGGTGTCTCAGAAACAGGTGGAGACCACCAACTTTGAGATCAGCAGGACACTTAATAGGATATCGCAGCCAGGAGGGGAAATAAGGAGCATTTCAGTGGCTGTGCTTGTAGATGGTACATACAAGAAGGATAAGGACAAGAAGGTTTACACCCCTCGCACTGAGGAGGAAATGAAGAAGTACTCCGATGTGGTAAAGGCTGCTATTGGGTTTAATCCACAGAGGGGAGATCAGGTAATAGTTGATAATGTCGCCTTTGAAGGTGCACCAGAGGAACTCCCTGCCGATAAGATTGACATTATCGCAATAGCCACCACAGTCTTGAAGTATCTCGTCCCCCTCATTGTCACATTGTTACTTATTATGTTCGTGATCAAACCACTGCTTGACACACTTAAGGCCCAGCCCAAGAGGGAACCCACTCCACTGTATCCAGGTGAGCCAGCCTTTGCTGCGGCAGCAGCCCAAAAGCAACCTGAGCCTGAGTTGTCACCTGAGGAACTTATGAAGGAGGAGGTGCTCGCCTTAGTGAAGAAGGACCCACGACAGGCGGCGCAGATCATCAGGGGTTGGATGGCTGAGTAGTCTCTTATGAAGAAACTCACTGGAGTAGAGAAGGTTGCGGCCTTTCTATCGCTGATCGGGGAGGCTTCGGCTACCCAGATCTTTAAACACCTTGATCCCCTTGAATTGGCAAGGGTAGTTCCCCTCATGGCAAAGGTAAAGATATCGCCCGATGAGGCAAATCTTGTCATAAGGGAGTTCTATGAAAAGACCGGAAATGCCTCCATAGCCATTGATGAGGAGTACATAAAAAAGATACTGCTCAATGCCTTTGGTGAGGAACAGGCAAAGAAGCTCATGGAAAAGATTGAGAGCGGCGCCTCTGCCTTTGATGTCCTTCGTTGGCTTGATTCAAATTCAGTGGCGAACATGCTTGTGCGTGAACATCCCCAGACGATCGCCATTGTCCTTGCCCATCTTGAGCCTACACAGGCCGCTGAGGTGATGAGTAAGCTGCCTGAGCATGTAAAGATAGATGTATCTTTAAGGATTGCCAATCTTGATCAGATCTCACCCAATGTCCTTATGGAACTTGAGGATGTCCTTCAATCTCAGTTACAGAGCTATACGAGGGGTAGGAAGATTGGGGGTATCAAGACCGTGGCCGAGATATTAAACCAGATGGACAGGGCATCGGAGGACCTCATATTAAAGAACATTGAGGAAAAGGACCAGATCCTTGCAGATGAGATAAGAAAACTCATGTTTACCTTTGATGACCTGATCAATATTGATGATAGGGGTATCCAGATGATCCTCAAGGAGATCACTACCGACGACCTTGCCCTTGCCCTGAAGATGGCTATGGAGGAACTCAAAAACAAGATCTTTAAGAACATGTCACAGAGGGCAGTGGCCATACTCAAGGAGGAGATGGAGGCAAAGGGTGCTGTAAAGGTCTCTGATGTAGAGAAGGCACAGATGAATATCGTAAGGGTCGCAAGGAGACTTGAGGAAGAGGGCAAGATAGTCATTGGTGGCAAGGGGGCTGAGGAGTTAGTAGTCTAAAATGGCAATTGCTAAAATTCTGACATATACGCCTGATAGGTTTGATGTTAGTAGCACGAGGGAAAGGCCTAAGACCCAAAAGGAATTAGAGGCCGAGCGGCTTGCAAAGATAGAGCAAGAGGCCTTTGAGAAGGGCTATAGGGAAGGCATGGAGAAGGCAAAACTTGAAGAAAAGGCCCTGCTTGAAGAGGGCAGGAGGAGGATAGAAGACACTTGTCAGAGGCTAAATTCACTTATTGAGAGGCTTAGTAGATATAGGAAAGAGACTGTAGAGGAGTTGTTTCCAGAGGTCTTGAATATATCGGTAGAGATTGCATCAAAGATAATCAAAAAAGAGGTAGAGCTTGACAGGAATGTAGTGAGTTACATTGCACAGGAATGTTTAAGCAGGGTAGAGGAGACTGATGCCAGTATTGTTATTAAGGTCAATCCTGCGGACTACGATGTGATTGTTGAACACTCAAAAATACTTAAAGAGTCAAGCAATATAAAGAACCTCTCTATAGAGCCTGTGGCATCAATAGAGCCCGGTGGTTGTCTGGTAGAGACAGACAAGGGGGAGATAGACGGTAGGATTGGAGAGCAGATAGCGGAGATGGCCGATGCCGTCAGCACAGCAACTCATAGAGACCTGTAAGGAGTTTATCCGCGATAGGGACCCCATTAAGGTCTGTGGCAGGGTTATTAAGGGCGTGGGCCTTGTGGTAGAGGGGACAAACCCGAGGGCCAATATTGGCGACATCTGCCAGATCCTATCAAAGGGTGCCTTAGAAACCCGTGTTATTGAGGCAGAGATTATAGGTTTTAAGGCAGGTACTGTATTGTTGATGCCCCTTGCAGACACCACTGGTGTAGGGCCTGGCGACAGGATTATCTCCAGAGGTAGGCAAAAGTACATCAAGGTTGGACATTCCCTATTGGGCAGGGTGATTGATGGTCTTGGCAATCCAATTGATGAAAAAGGTCCCATTAGAGGCCACCTCTATCCTATCTATAACGAACCTATCAACCCACTTCATAGAAAACGGATCACTGAACCTATAGGACTTGGCATTAGGGCCATTGATGCCATGCTGACCTGTGGAAAGGGCCAGAGGATGGGCATAATGGCGGGCAGTGGGGTAGGTAAGAGCATACTGCTTGGGATGATTGCCCGTAACACTGCTGCTGATGTAAATGTGATTGCCCTGATCGGTGAGAGAGGCAGAGAGGTGAGGGAGTTCTTAGAAAAGGACTTGGCAGAAGAGGGATTAAAACGCTCTGTTCTTGTGGTGGCTACCTCAGATACCTCGCCTCTGATGCGCATAAGGGCGGCCTTTGTAGCAACCGCTATTGCTGAATACTTTAGGGGACAGGGCAAGCAGGTGCTCTTTATGATGGACTCGGTCACCCGCTTTGCAATGGCCCAGAGGGAGATAGGTCTTACTGCCGGTGAGCCACCAACCACAAAGGGCTATCCGCCTTCTGTATTCAATATTCTACCTAAGCTCCTTGAGCGGGTAGGGACCTGTGAGGGAGAGGGCACTATTACAGGCCTCTACACAGTGCTTGTAGAGGGTGACGACATGAATGAACCCATTGCCGACGCAGTAAGGTCAATACTTGATGGCCATATCGTCCTTTCTCGTGACCTTGCAAACCACAATCACTATCCTGCCATTGATGTCCTTCAGAGCATAAGCAGACTTATGAAGGATATTGCTTCACCTAAGCAGATTGAATATGTAGGAAAGGTCCTTGAAATTATGTCCACCTACAAAAGATATGAGGATGTTATTACCATTGGTGCCTACAAGGCAGGCACCAATCCGAGGCTTGACTATGCCATAGAGATGATGGATAGATTGAGAGGATTTCTTAGGCAGGGCATAAGGGAGGGGGCTGAGTTTAATGACTCCCTGTCAAGACTATATGCACTCTTTGAGAGAGGTGGTGAATAATGTCCACGGCCGTTGAGAGCCTCTTGACACTAAAACGGTGGCGAGAGGATGAGGCAAAAGACGCATTTGCCCTTGCCCTTAAGGAACTTGCTGTGGAGGAAGATCGCCTTGTAGGCCTTGAGGATGCCCTCAGGGTTGTGGAAAGAGAGTTTAAAAGATACAGTGAGCATGATACCGATATAGAGACCATAAAGAGGGCATTGGAATATCAAACTGGTGTGTTAAGACAAATAGAATCCCAAAGGCTGCTAATCCAACAGAAACAGGAGTTTGTTGAGAAGGCACGGCTTGAGCTTGTGGAGGCCACTCGTGAAAAGAGGATATTTGAGCGGCTATTAGAAAGGCAGAAAGAGGCTGAGGCAAAAGAATTACTTAAGCGAGAGCAGATCCAGAGCGATGAGAGCGCCTCAATAAGGTTTACATACGGTGCTGAGGAATAATTGGAATTGGCACCTTTTTTGAACCTTAAATCTTAAATCCTAAATCTTAAATCTTAAATCCTCTGCCCTGATAATGGGCAAAAGGGCAGTAGAGATAGGACCAAAAGATCGCCGCAGGCCTTAGCCTGCTAGGTTACGGTAATTTAACCTAAACTGGGCAATGGGAAGAAAGGCGAGTGAAGAGAGTGCCCATCAAACCTTATGAAATGCTATAGGATTGTCAAAGGTAGCCGCAACCTCCAGCTTGGGTTATTTTAAAGACGCAGGCTACTACCAGAGATTGAGGTGTCTATTAGATGAAACTCAATAATAGCGAGAATTTTATGGGGAAGTTCATCATAGCAACTATCATACTGCTGCTTTCTATCCCGCTTTCTGCACAGCAGGAGGCCAACAAACAGCCTACACCTGCCTCGCAGGCTGCGCAGCCCCAAACTGAACAGAAAAAGGGCCTTGAGGAAGAGAGGCTTGCTATTGTCAGACAGGACATCAAAAAAGAGGTAGAGCAGTTAAGGAAACTGAAGAAGGAGATAGAGGACCTCCAGAGGCTCTTTGATCAAAAGGTAGAGCAGAAGGATGTAGAACTTCTTGCGCAGGTCGCCAAGATATATGAGTCTATGCAGGCCGAGGAGGCTGCAAGACGGCTGGAGCGGCTTGATGACGATACGGCAGTTACTATAATGATTGCCCTTAAACCCAAGACTGCCGGCAGGATACTTGCCCAGATTGAAGAGACAAGGGCTGCTACACTCTCAAAAAAGATCCTTGCAAGGACAAAGGTCAAGCCGGAAAAACCTGCCCAGTGATATGTTGTTTAGGGAATTATTTTCCCCCCGACCAACCCGCCCCCACCCCCCCGACCAACCCGCCCCCACCCCCCGACCAACCCACCCCCACCCGCCCGACCAACCCACCCACACCCGCCCGACCGACACCACCCACACCCGCCAGGCCTACACCACCGCCTCAAGGATGCCCTCACAAATAAGGTGTGTAAGCATTTCCCCTGAGAGCAGTGTTTCAGTTAAGCCGCATATTGGAGGTCACCGTGCCAAGGCCTCAAAACGCTCCGAGTTAAAAGGGTTTTGCCAGTCCTGCCTCCACTGTAACTGGGGTTAGAGTAACATAGCGGTGATGTCATTCGTGCCATCCTTTCTTAACTATTTTCAAGTTTCAATTGCTGTAGCACAGTCGCTCTATCAGACTGTGGCAGTGCTATACAAGCTGGCATATCAATTGCAGATTTGAAGACAGTTAACTTCTCAAGATGGTGGGTCTGATGATTACAGCACCGCAGATAAATATTATGACCAATGCCTCAAATAACCCCTTGAGTGTACCACCGTGGCAGTCAGAAGGTACATCAACGGGAGGCTTTATGAATGTCCTTGCCGCTATGATGGCCGATGGAGGCAATCAGGGCGGTGATATGCCTTTAATGTTTAAGTCTCCAAATATGTTAATCAACGATATGTTACAGGGCCTTGTTAACGGAAGTGTTGATGAATTGGACCCCTTGCTCTTGAGTCTTATCCAACAGTTGTTGGCGGCACCACAGCAGATGCAGGACCTTATGAATGGTTTTGTTACTGCCGCAGATAACATGGTGCAGCAATTGGCACAGTATAATTATGGCCAGTTTAAGGACCTAGCGGAGTTTGTTAATGCCTTTGCTAACAACACTCAGAGTAATCAACCAATGACCCTTGAAGAGATAAAGGCCGCTATAATGAACAAGTTTGGCCAATCTATGGCGGTATCAGCAGATGCATTAAGAGGTGACTCTCAATCCCTTAAACAGGTTGATATGACTACAATTCAGCGGCCTATTGAACTGATCAATGAGGTACAGCAGGCCGTACAAGACCTTAAGGCCCTTGGTGGTCCCATTGCTGAAAGGGGTACTATATCACTTATAGACGACAAAAAGGCAGGGCAGCATATGACTTTACTAAATGGTAAGACGCCTGAGCAGCATCCAAAGCTACTGAACGATAAAGTCTCGGACCTCAATCTCTCTGAACTAATAGATGACCTTGGCCCTACGAAGGGGGTAGATCTTTCTGAGGTAGAGACAAAGACCGCTTCTACAAGCCTATTCAATGCAGAAAAGGATCGTGTCCTACTAAACACACAAAGGGCAGAGCCCCAGGCTGTTACAGTTGGTAGTCAGACTGTATTACCTAAAAACGAACAGTCCCTGAAGGAGACGCTGCATGTGAGCAGGCTTCAGGAGATAGACTCAAAAATCATCAAGGCCATAGAGGCAGGTCAAAATAGCCTCACCTTGAGGCTTGAACCCCCAGAGTTAGGGAGTGTGAAGATAAGGCTCGTCCTTACCGATGGTATGGTGCGTGCTGATATAAGGGTTGAAAATGCAGCTGTAAAGGACATGATGAATCTAGCAATGCCCCAGATCAGGAATTCCCTTGAGAATGCAGGCATCAAGGTCAGCGAGTTCTTTGTGGACATAAGGGAGGAATATTATTCCGATGGCAAGAAGCAAAATCAGGACAGTGATGCCCACAAGCAACATAGGCATAAAAAGGAAAAGGGTGAGGACTTCAAGCCCTTTGACTTTTTTATATAGGAGGTATAATCATGGCAGACTATGGGATGGCTACAGGTGTTGTAAATGAGGCAATATACAACAACAGTACTTCTTCAACAGGAACAAGCAGTTCTAACAAGGCTACAGGCAAATACGGTGATTTGGGCAAGAACGACTTCCTTGCCTTGCTTATAGCCCAATTGAAATATCAGGACCCACTTAATCCGATGGAGGACAAGGAGTTTATTGGGCAGCTAACGCAATTTAGCACCCTTGAGCAGATCACCAATATGAGCACAAACTTAGAGAAGTTCCTTACATCTCAACAGGGTCAGGGCATATCCTCAGCAGCGGCCATGATAGGCAAGGAAGTCAGGGATGCACAGGGTAATGGAGGTGTGGTAACTGGCATATCTCTTGAGGAGGATGGTTTGTATCTGCTGATAGGTGAAGAAAAGATGGCCTTGAGCGAGGTCAAGGTAATAAAAAACAGTAGCTAAATCATATCATAAAAGATATCTGCTTAAGGCAGTGATGGTAAGAGGAGGTAGTTATGGGAATACTTGGTTCAATGTTTACAGGTGTAAGTGGCCTTGCCACCAATGGCTTGGCCCTATCGGTGATTGGCGACAACATAGCCAACACAAACACATCGGGCTTTAAGGGTAGTAGGACCGTTTTTGCCGATGTCCTCTCACAGACATCATCAGGGGGGAGCGCCATGCAGATTGGCAGGGGCTCACAGATGCTAACGGTGCAGCAGCTATTTACCCAAGGCACCTTTGAGACCACTGCCAATCCCCTTGACATGGGCATTGACGGTGATGGTTTTTTTGTGGTGCAAGAGTATCAGGGTGGGACCTTTTATACAAGGGCTGGACACTTTGTGATGGACAAGAACGGTTTTGTAGTAAACCCAGAGGGCCTGAGGCTGCAGGGTTATCAATACAACGATGCAGGGCAACCAACAGGTGCAATAGGTGATATCAATGTGGCAACTGTTAACAGTAACCCGAATGCTACCACCCTAATGAATGTGCAGGTCAATCTGGACTCAGGGTCAACGGTCCCTTCTGTGGCATGGAATGTTGTGCCTGCCACAGGTGTGACACCCGGGTCTTATAATTTTCAGACCACTATCACCATATATGACAGCCTTGGCAACTCCCATCCAGTGGGGGTCTATTTTAGAAGGACTGCAACCCCTGGTCAATGGCAGGCCCGTTTTGTATATGATAACGGACTCCCTGGCACACCAAATTATGTGGAGGCAACAAACTCACCGGTGACCTTGCAGTTTAATACGAGTGGTGTTTTAACAAGCCCTTTAACTCCTACAGCACTTCAGTTTCCATGGAACGCAGGATGGGGAAATGTAACACCACAATCTATAAGTGTGGAATTTGGTTACGCGGGGAATAATTCTACCCAGTACGGCTCGCCTTCTACAACGATCTTTCAGACCCAGGATGGATGGACCTCAGGGTCTTTAAGGGCCCTTACAGTCAGTCAGGATGGGATACTTACGGGTGTATTTACAAACGGTCAGGTCAAGCCTATTGCACAAGTTGTGGTGGCAAAGTTTACATCCCCAAGCAATCTTACGAGAATGGGTAGGAATATCTTTGCCGAGTCAGCAGACTCAGGTCAGCCTGCCATTGGTCAGCCCGGCACATCAGGTAGGGGTAGGGTAATGGCGAACTCACTTGAGATGAGCAATATTGACCTTGCCGATGAGTTTGTAAGGATGATAGCAGCCCAGAGGGGCTTTCAGGCAAATACAAGGGTCATTACCACCTCCGATGGTCTTCTTGGAGAGATAATGAACCTGACGAGATAGGGGAGGATTGAGGGATGAGTCTCTTTGGTGCGATGGCAACCGGTATAAGTGGGCTTAGGTCTAACGGCCTTGGCCTTAGTGTAATAAGTGACAATATTGCCAATTTCAATACAGTAGGGTTTAAGCATAGTAGGCCTGTATTTGCAGACCTTGTATCCTCAGTAAGTGCCGTAAATGGTGGTGGTGCCGGCTCTTTTATATTGGACATCCAGAGCCTATGGTCACAGGGTTCTATAAGCCAGACCGCTAACCCCTTTGACATGGCCATACAGGGCGATGGCCTCTTTGTCCTAAGTGGCACAGACGGCGTTACCTATTACTCAAGGGCAGGGCAGTTTATGCTAAACAAAGAGGGTTACCTCGTAAATCCAATGAATTATAAGGTTCAAGGTTATGCCTTTGATAGTGCAGGATTACCAACGGGGAGGCTTGGCAATATACAACTGTCAAACCTCACAAGCACTCCTATTGCTACCACTCAATTAGAGCTTGGCGTTGACCTTGATTCGCAGTCAACTATCAAGACATGGAATGCAAGCAACCCAAACCCTACTACGGGTGAGGTGACAACAGATAGTTACAATTACTCCAATTCACTATATGTCTATGATAGTCTTGGTAACAGGCATCTGGTTAAGACATACTATACAAAAACCGCAGCAAATGCAACAGGTAGTACATGGCAACTTAGGTTTGTCTATAATTCAGGCACAGAGAGTGCCCCTGCATATCAAGCCCTTGGTCCTGTAACGCTCAATTTTGATAATAACGGTATACTCACGTCAGATGTGACAGGCCAATTATCCTTTAACTGGGCTGCTACTATCGGTGCTGTAACCCCTCAAGTCTTAAACCTAATGATCAAGAAAGATGACTCCAGACAATGGCGAACTGCATCAGATCAAAAGGTGCTCAAATCAAATGGTAGGGGTGCAGGCAGTGTTGTCGCTACAACCATAAGCCAAAATGGCATCCTATCAGCCATATTTTCAAACGGTGATAAGAGGGACATTGCCCAGATAGCCCTTGCAGAGTTTGCAAACTATGATGGCCTTAGACGCACAGGCGATAATCTCTTCTTACCAACCTATGACTCTGGCGAGGCCTCAGTAGGTACACCAGGCTCAAGTAAAAGGGGGAAGATATTTGGCAACTCCCTTGAGATGAGCAATGTTGACCTAGCCGATGAGTTTGTCAAGATGATCCAGATGCAGAGGGGCTTTCAGGCAAGCTCAAAGGTCATAACCACCGCTGACGGGCTCACAGGGGAGGTAATGAACCTGTTGAGGTAAGAGTCTAATCATATCGTGGTTGTAACACTTACAAAGTGCCCGCGAAAGTGCTCTGCTGCCCTTTGGGCATCTTTATATGTGTCAAATATACCAAAGATCGCAGAGCCACTACCGCTCATCATGCTGTAGAGTGCACCAACCGACAATAACCCCTCTTTAATTTCCCTAAGTAGCGGATATCTTCTAAAGGCATAGGACTCAAAGTCGTTTACCCCCAAGCGTGACATCTCGGCAAAGTCTTGACGACAAAGTGCGTCAATAAACTCATTGATCTGAGAACCCTCTTGTATAGCAGTATTGTCTCTATTTAAGGCCTCGTACGCCTCTTTGGTAGATATACCTATTGGTGGTTTTACAATAACTATAGGCAGGTTCACCGATATGGGCAGTGCCTCTATTGTCTCGCCCCGGCCTGTCACCTTTGCAATAGGACTGCCCAAAAAGAATGGGACATCAGAACCTATTGTGGCGGCAATGGGCATGAGTTTATCCATTGACAGATTTAGTCCCCAAAGCCGATTAAGGCCAATCAGCGTAGATGCCGCATCACTGCTACCGCCACCAAGGCCGGCCCCTGAGGGTATCTGCTTGATTAGGGTTATAGATGCCCCCGCCTTTGGGCCTGTCAACCCCTGCAGGGCCAATGCTGTCTTATATACCAGATTCTCTTTTATTGGCAAGTCCATTGGTGGGATTAACTGAAGGGAAAGGGCACTGGCTTTCTTAATGATAAGGTCATCACAAAGGCCGATCCTTTGCATTATAGACTCAATGTTATGGTAACCATCTGGCCTACGGTTTAGGACCCTTAAATACCAGTTTATCTTTGCCTTGGCAGGGATGGTTATCATAATATACGACTGTAGCATATTAAACAAAGGTCCGATAAGACAAGTGTTGACTTATCTTGCACAAAGACATACACTTTGTTGTTAAACCTTTTTGGGGGATATATGGGCAAAAAGATACTCATAGTAGATGACGAACAGGCAATACTTACACTCCTATCTATGCATCTCATTAATAAGGGCTATGAGACATTTACTGCTGACAGTATAGAAGGGGCACGAATCCTCTTTGAGGAGATTGACCCTGCTTTAGTGATCACTGATATCAAGATGCCCGTTTCAAGTGGTTTAGAACTCTTAAGGGTAGTAAAAGGGGCCTCACCTGACAGGCCTGTAATACTTATGAGCGGTCATGCCGAACTTAAGGATGCCATTGAGGCCATAAGACTCGGTGCCTTTGACCTCATAGTCAAGCCCTTTGACCCTGAGGAGGTCTCAAAGAGGGTGCAAGTGGCTATAAGGTGTTATGAATTGTCTTGCCAGAAGGATGAACTGGAATCTATTCTTGATACAATAAATGATGCCATAACACTCCATGACCTTCAATACATTATCCTCAGGGCAAATCGGGCAGCCCATGAATTGCTTGGTAAGGACAGGTTGGTGGGGTTGAAGTGTTATCAGGCCTTTCATGACCTCAACCAACCCCCCAACATATGCCCTATCCATCTTGCCATAACTGAAAGGAGGTTCACAAAGGAGGAGTTCTTTGAGCCTGCTGTGGGGAAGTATTTAGAATTGAAGGCACTGCCGAGGATTGATAAAAAGGGTAATGTGATTGGTGTGGTTCATATCGTCAGAGACATTACTGCAGAAAAGGAGGCAGAGAAGATCAAGACAGAGCTCCTGTCTAACATCAGCCATGAATTTAGGACGCCCCTAAATGGGATCCTGGGGCTTGCAGATCTCATGATTGACCAGAATAACCTGACCTTTGAACAGAGAGAATACATAGAGCTTATCAGAAAGTCGGGCAACGACATGGTAAGGTTGGTTGACAGGCTCCTTGCATTGTCAAGATATGAATTGGGCAATATTATTCCCCATGAGCTCTTTTTTGATCTGCAAATGTTTCTTTTAAAGAGCCTTAAGCCCTTTGAGACCCTTGCTAAAGAAAAAGGGCTGTATTTTACGATAGACATCAAGGCTAATGGTCCTTACCTGGTCAAGACCGACCCGGGCAAGCTAAGAGAGGCCCTCTGTTACCTCATAGACAACGCTATAAAGTTTACCTCAGAAGGTGGTATTACAGTGAGCCTCACTACCAATGAGAGCGACGGTTTTCTAATCAGTGTAACTGACACCGGGATCGGCATACCCACAGATATGCAGGGCTTGATCTTTAAGGACTTCATACAATCTGGTAGTTTACTAACAAAAAGGCACGGAGGCATTGGCACAGGGCTACCATTGGCTAAGCGTTTGATTGAATCTATGGGTGGTACCATTACCTGCTCAAGTCAGGAGGGCAAGGGCTCAACCTTTGTGGTTCAATTGCCTGCCGTTGTAAAGGTCCAAGGAAGGTAAAAGGGCAATGGGGCCTGTGAGAGATATTAAAAGGGCTTTGGCAGTTCTACACCCCTGTAACAGCATTTTGGGTTAAGCGGTCAGTATTACCGATTTGATTGCCCGTATCTTATCCCTTATCTTGGCTGCACGCTCAAAATCAAGGGCCCTTGCTGCCTCCCTCATCTCCATCTCAAGACGCCTTATGGCATCATCATCAAGGTCGTAGGGCGAGACTGTCTCGGCCACCGATTGGGGTTGGGCAGCGTCCGATATATAGATAGAGCCCAGTATATCTTTAATGGTGCTCTTGATTGATTTTGGGGTGATGCCCATTTGTTTGTTAAAGCCAATCTGCTTCTGTCTCCTCCTCTCTGTCTCATCAATGGCCCTCTGCATGCCTTTTGTAATACGATCTGCATAAAGTAAGACAAGCCCATTTATATTCCTTGCTGCCCTCCCTGCAGTCTGAATGAGCGAACGCTCAGAACGCAGGAAGCCCTCCTTGTCGGCATCAAAGATCGCCACAAGGGACACCTCAGGTAGGTCAAGCCCTTCCCTTAAGAGATTTACACCTATGAGGACATCAAACTCACCAAGCCTCAAACCCCTAAGTATCTCTATCCTCTCAAGGGTATCAATATCCGAGTGCATGTATCTTGCCTTAATCCCAAGGTCCTTGTAATACTCGGTCAGGTCCTCTGCCATCTTTTTTGTAAGTGTAGTAACTAAAACCCGCTCACCAGCCTTCACCCTCTTATGTATCTCTTCAAGCAGGTCCTCCACTTGTCCCTTTACAGGTCTGACGACCATCGGAGGGTCCACAAGCCCTGTAGGACGCACCACCTGTTCAATCACCCTTTTGCCCGACTTTTTGAGCTCATATTCAGCTGGTGTGGCCGAGACATATATCACCTGCACGACCCTCTGCTCAAACTCCTCAAACTTAAGAGGCCTATTGTCAAGTGCCGATGGTAACCTGAAGCCATAATCTACAAGGGTCTGCTTCCTTGAGCGGTCGCCCTCGTACATGGCACCGATCTGTGGCACTGTGGCATGGGATTCATCTATTATCGTCAAAAAATCGCCCCCTGAAGGGCCGCTTATTATATAATCAATCAGCGTGTAGGGTGGCTCTCCAGGCTGACGACCACTCAGGTGCCTTGAGTAGTTCTCAATACCATGACAGTAACCATATTCCTGTAGCATCTCCATGTCAAAGACTGTCCTCTGCTCAATCCTGTGCATGAAGAGGGTCTCGTTTCTCTTTTTGAAATACTGTATCCGCTCGCCCATCTCCTCTTCAATGGACTCAAGTGCCCTCTCTAACTTGTCCTTAGGGGTGATCCAATGGCTGTTTGGATACAGTATGAGTCGGTCCATCTCCTTTGATACAGGCTTCCCCGTAAGGGAGTCAATCTCTATTATCCTGTCAATGGTCTCGCCAAAGAGCTCTATTCTCACCGCATTATCTGAACTAAAGGCAGGATACACATCAACAATATCGCCCCTGACCCTGAAGGTGCCTCGCTTAAAATCGCTGTCCGACCGTTGATACAGCATGTCCACAAGCCTTCTCAGGAGGCCTGACCTCTTCATGGAATCGCCAACATGGAGCACGAGGTGCATCCCCAGATAGTCTTCCGGTGAACCTATGCCATAGATGCATGATACAGAGGCAACCACAATCACATCCTGCCTCTCAAGGATAGAAATAGTGGCCGAGTGCCTAAGCCTGTCTATATCCTCGTTGATAAGGGCGTTCTTCTCAATATAGGTATCAGTAGAAGGGATGTAGGCCTCAGGCTGATAATAGTCATAGTAGCTCACGAAGAACTCCACCGCATTGTCTGGGAAGAGTTCCTTAAACTCCCCGTATAGTTGTGCAGCCAGGGCCTTGTTGTGGGCTATAACTAAGGTGGGTTTATTTACATGCTGGATCACATTGGCAATCGTAAAGGTCTTGCCCGAGCCTGTCACGCCAAGCAGGGTCTGATGCCTTAGGCCTTTTAAGACACCCTCTGATAGGGACTCAATTGCTTGGGGCTGATCACCACTGGGTTTAAAGGGAGAGACGAGTTTAAAAGACTGCATTTACTCTGCCTTGATTGGTATAAGTATAGTAAAGGTTGTGCCACCTGTCTCAGGGGATTCTACAAAGATGTGGCCACCGTGTCTCTTGATTATGGAATGAACAATCGCAAGGCCAAGCCCTGAGCCTGTCTGCTTGGTAGTAAAAAATGGGTCAAAGATATGCTCAATAACTTCCCTTGGTATGCCATGACCAGTGTCTCTAAAGGTGATTACCACATAGCTCTTTGGGTCTCCTAAATTTTTAAAGTTTAGTGAATGGCTTGCCTCAACAATGAGGCTGCCCCCCTTTGGCATGGCCTCACAGGCATTAATGGTCAGGTTCTGAAAGACCTGCCTCATCTGCACCTCATCGGCCATGACCTCAGGGAGGTCTTTGGCAATGTCTACTATTAAATTAATATCATTATCAGAAAGGGCTGATCTTACACTCTCTGAGAGGATTTGGCCTATTGAGAGCCTCTTAAAGACTGGACTACCGCCCTTTGCAAAGGTCAGTATCTGCTGGGCCATTGCCTTGGCCTTCTCAATAGCCGATTCGGCCTTTTGAAGCCTTAGGGCTGCTGGATTATCTGGAGGAAGCATGGCCAAGGCTAAAGAGATATTTCCGAGGATTGCGGTAAGGCTATTGTTAAAGTCATGGGCTATACCGCCTGCAAGCATGCCCAGAGACTCAAGCCTCTGATTCCTTATAAGCTCCTCAAGCATCCTCTTGCTTTCAGTGATGTCAATAAAGCTCTCTACCAGTAACCGCCTGTTATGTTGTATGATACCCCTTACGCTCTTTATTACCGTTCTCTTATTGCCCTTTGCGTCAAACATGAAACTCTCACGACGGTCAACGGTCTCATTGAGGTCAAGCACTGGGCATTTGTTTTTGGCAGTACAGAAGAAATCACAGCAGCCTTTACCGATCAGTAGTTCTTTTGAAAGACCAAGAATCTCCTCAGCAGCAGGGTTTGCGTTGACTATAGTCCTTGTCTCTACATCAATAATCATGATGCCTGCAGGGGTGGAATTAAAGATCGTCTCTATCTCGCCATAGGCCTCATTGAGCCTATGGTTGGTCTGTCTTAGATTTTCAAGTACTAACGAAAAGGACTCGGTCAAAATACCTAAAGGATCAAGGGCCATCAGGGCCTCATCGTCTGTGTCATCGGCAAGGATAGGGAGGGTCCCCATCACCTCTAACATCCTATTGGTCTTTTGTCGGATGTAACGAAGGGCTTTCTTGTATTTTAAAAGGAGGTCTTGATATTCAGGGGTATTTTTGGGGTCTTTATCCATGGTCTCCCGTTTTTTTGATCACTATCCTGTATGACCCATCCTCTGCCTTTTCTGTATATACCTTAAAACCCATACTCTCTGCTGCACCGGGTATTGTTATTAGTGCGTCCCTATTATCGGTATAGATGATCAACTCGGCAGAGCCAGAGACGAGTTTATCCCTATTGTTGTTGATCTCCTTTAGGCCATTTAATAGGCTTGAAGGGCAGACCTGCCCCCTTATGTCGCACTTGATTGTTTCTAATGGTGTCAGTTGCACCTCACTGTCAGAGCAGAAGTAAATGCCACTATAAAAGGTATGCCTTGGGATCTCATTTCTTTGTGCCTCCTTTAGAGACCCTTGCCATTACCGTAAGGATTTTCTCATTTAATAACAAATCTGGTCAATATCCTTGAGCCGAGCCATGCACCAGGCAAAAGGCCTATTAGAAAGAGGATGCTCTGCATGTTGAATATGGGCAGACCGCCAAAGATGTGATATAGGTTACAGGAAGGCGTTGCCCTTGAGGCAAAACCCACTAAGATACCACCTATAAATACAGAGAGGTATTGTCTCAGGGGTTGATGGATATATAGCCTCCATTCCTTAAGCAACACTGCCGATAGAAAACTACCTGTCAAGATGCCCATTACGAGGGGCATCTCTATGGCAGCAATTGCATCAAAAGTGGCACCCACACCGCCTGTCAGGAGCTCCCCTGTTAGAGGATGGTTATACTTGAGTGTAGTCAATTGATAGAGTGAGACCGTCTCGTAGTAAGAGGGCAATATGAGTCTTTCCACAAAGGCCGTCATCTTGGCATAAGACGATGTTATGCCCATAGGCCTGCCCACAAGTAGATATGAGATAAGACCGATAAGGGCAAGGAGTATGGCCGTCACCACAGGCCTGATATAACCCTGAGGTGCAAAGGTCGGCATCTTAAAAAGGCCGCTTCTTTGCCACTTCATAAACAGATAGACAAAGGGGAGGATAACGATCAGACATGCTAAAGTAGGCGAGATGTGAAAGAGTTGAGGGATTGTTATGGCAGTATCAGTTAAGGTTGTAGTCTTTAAGAGGGTTGACCACAAAGGGTGGGCCTCTGCATAGATGCCGCAACCCGCAAGGATGCCAAAAAGGGCAGTCATGGCAAGGACACTGCCTGCCCCTGCCTTATACAAGACGCCGACTACACAACCCCCTGCCAATACCATCCCAATGCCAAAGATAAAGCCCCCCAATAGATTCATCACTGAAGGGGGTTTGAGCCCAGGAAATGGATACAGCGGCAAGAGCCCAAAAAGCCTTGCGCCCTCAAAGAGGGCCATGCTTGTTACAACAACAATTACGATTGGGATGACCTTTTTGGGTTGACTAAACAGAAAGAGGTCACGCACCATGCCTGCCACGCAGAAGTCAGAGCGGTGCATCAAAAAGCCTGTGGCAAGACCCAAAAGGAGACCTGTGTAGATTATTATAATGTAAGGGTCCATCTCCCCCTTTTGAGATGAGGTGAGCCGTGGAGGATTCGAACCTCCGACCCGCTGATTAAGAGTCAGCTGCTCTACCAGCTGAGCTAACGGCCCTTTATTTGAAGACAATAATTAATAAAGGCACAATTTAGACAGAATATAACACAACAGCGGATATTTGTTCAATCTTGCTTCATTGACATCTGCAAGAGTTGACAATACGCATAAAATTAAGTTAGGCTGAATGTAGCGGGGTGGAGCAGTCTGGTAGCTTGTCGGGCTCATAACCCGAAGGTCGCAGGTTCAAATCCTGCCCCCGCCATCTTCCTTGATGCCTGCTGTCAATTGCGCAAACCCATCAACAGTGCCTGTCAAAACAAATCCAGAACAATTTGATTTAGTCCTGCCTGTGCTTCAAAGGAAGGGGAGACAAATCACTGGCAGCGATTTGGCCCATATGGGAAGGTTTGAGGTGCAACACCTTGCCTTATTGTTGAAGCATAGCTCAGTTTGGGTGTAATTTGGCGACCTCTTTAAGGAGGTGCTCACAATTGCCCTTTATGTCACCACTGAAGATACCGCTTGAGATGGCTACCCCATGTATTTTTGTGGCAGGCAGTGTTTGTATATTCCTTGCCGTGATACCACCTATGGCAATTACAGGTATATTTATCTGTCTTGCCACATCCTGTGCCAATACAACACCCTTTGGCTGGCCTGCATCCTTTGTGGAGGTCTCAAAGATTGGGCCAAAGCCCACATAGTCTGCCCCTTCTACCTCTGCCCTGAGGGCCTCATCTATGCTGTGTGTAGAGACGCCTACAATCATACCCTCTGGGACTATCTTTTTGACCTCCCTTAGGGGCAGATCATCTTGGCCAATATGCACGCCCTCAGCACCTATAGTAAGGGCTACATCCACATGGTCATTGACCGTAAGTAGGGCACCGTATCTACGGGTCAATTCATGGAGGGCTACTGCCTCTTTGTAGAGGTCCTTTCTACTTTTGCCCTTCTGCCTGTATTGAATCCATCGGATCCCGTATTGGAGAACTAAAGAGACATTTTCCATTAGGTTGCTATCATGCGGAAGGGTTATTGCACAGAGTTTTGGTAAAAAGATGGCCCTTTCAGGGACTGTTGAGGTCTTTTGCATCATCGCTACTGTAGAGCCTATCTACAAAGTTGGTAAAGAAGTTACCCTTTTTGAAGTCGGGGCGCTCCATGACCTCTAACAGAAATGGTATAGTGGTCTTTATACCCTCTATCCTAAACTCCTCAAGGGCCCTCTTAAGCTTTGCAATCGCCTCATTTCTGTCTCTGCCATGGGCTATCAGTTTGGCAATCAAGGAGTCATAATAAGGGGGAACAGTCCAGCCACAGTAGGCTGCAGTATCTACCCTTATACCGGGACCACCAGGTGGAGTAAAGAGGCTTATCTTGCCCGGTGAGGGTGTAAACCTCTGGGGGTCCTCTGCGTTTATCCTACACTCTATGGCATGGCCAGAGAATTTTATCTGACCTTGTTTTATTGAAAGGGGATATCCGGCTGCGATCTTGATCTGTTCTTTTATAATGTCAATCCCTGTAATTTCCTCTGTGACAGGGTGCTCTACCTGAACCCTCGTGTTTACCTCCATAAAATAGATGGTCCCAGTGGTGTCAACAATAAACTCAACGGTGCCTGCGCTATAATACTTCATAGCCTTTGCTGCCCTTACGGCATACTCGCCAAGCCTCCGTCTTATATCATCGTTTATAAATGTGGATGGGGCCTCCTCTATGAGTTTCTGGTGTCGTCTCTGGATGGAACAGTCTCTCTCACCTAAGTGCACCACATTGCCCTTCTGATCTGCAAGTATCTGGACCTCAATGTGTCGGATCTCTGGTAGATATTTCTCCATGTAGAGGTCGCTGTTACCAAAGGCCGAAAGGGCCTCCCGTTGGGCAAGGTTAAAGGCCTGCTCCAGATCGGCCTCTTGTCTGACGATCCTCATCCCCCGCCCCCCACCACCTGCAGAGGCCTTGATTATCACTGGAGGGCCGATCTTTTTAAATAATTTCAGGGCAGAGTCAAGGGTCATTAAAGGGCCATCGCTTCCAGGGATTACAGGTATTGCCCTCTTTTTGAGGAGTTGCTTGGCCTTTGACTTATCACCGCCAATCTTGATGGATTCCGCTGAGGGTCCTATGAAGGTGATACCAGAGGTGGCACAGGCCTCAGCAAAATGGGGATTCTCTGAAAGGAAGCCGTATCCTGGGTGTATGGCCTCTGCGTCTGTGATCTCAGCAGCACTAAGTATGGCAGGGATGTTGAGATAACTGTGTTTTGAGGGTGGTGGCCCCACACAGACAGATTCGTCAGCATTCTTTACATGGGCAGAATCCCTATCGGCAGTGGAATGGACCGCAACGGTCTTTATGCCCAACTCTTTACATGCCCTTATAACCCTCAGGGCAATCTCGCCCCTATTGGCTATTAGTATCTTTTTAAAGAGCCTCATAGGGTCAGGACTTTTCTATAAGAAAGAGGGGTTCTCCAAATTCAACGGGCTGGTTGTTCTCTACAAGTATCTTTGCTATGGTCCCCTCTACCTCGCTCTCTATCTCATTCATGAGCTTCATGGCCTCTATGATACATAGCACCTGCCCCTTTTTGACCTTTGTGCCGACCTCTACAAATGGTGCGGCATCTGGTGAAGAGGAACGAAAGAAGGTGCCCACTATGGGTGATGTGACCGTGTAGAGATCCTCTTCGTTACTGGTAGGTATTGGCTGATCAGCTTGTTGTTGGGCAGAAACCGGTTGTAAGGGCTGTATCCGCTTTATCTCAAAGTTACCAATAGGCCTGTCCCTTTTTATCTTTACCCTGAGGCCCTCTTTCTCTATCTGTAGTTCTGTAACATCGGTGCCCTCAAGAAGGCCTATTATCTGTCTTAAACCATCAATGTCCATGTGCATTCTCCTTCAAGGACAGCCCCTATTTCAGAGTGCCTACCTTTTCAATATACTCTGAGGTTCTGGTGTCTATTTTTAAGATGTCACCTACTTGTATATGGAAGGGTACTTTGACCTGTGCCCCTGTCTCAAGTATGGCGGGCTTACTCCCTGCATTTGCGGTATCGCCCTTAAAGGATGGTTCGGTCTCTTTGACTGCAAGCTCAACAAACATAGGGGGATTGACATTTAGGGGATTGCCCTTGTAGTACTGGATGGTAACTATCATGTTTTCCTTGATGAACCTCTTTGC